>Ga0208195_1002704_pt1 | contig 16097 bp, 16 predicted proteins | sample AD_UKC077_MetaG_FD_184441 | JGI IMG/M metagenome (GOLD analysis project Ga0208195, IMG submission 184441) | Active sludge microbial communities of municipal wastewater-treating anaerobic digesters from USA - AD_UKC077_MetaG (SPAdes) (version 2) | ecosystem: Engineered > Bioreactor > Anaerobic >...
CTGCCCTTTTGATACGCCGGGTTGATTTCCCGGTACTCCAAAGGCGTCTTTTTGCATTTGTCACATATAGCCATCTTTTCATCCACCCCCTTACAGTTGTTTGAATACGAAGGCGGCGGTGAGACATCGGCCCCGTCGCTCCCGCACAGCGCCGCGAAAGTCGCCGGTGGCAGGCCGAAGCCTGCCCCGTTTCGCACTCACTCGCCGTTCTTGGCCAGTTCCTCGTCGATCAGTGCCGAGGCCTCGTGCTTGGTCACAGTCGCAGGGAACCGGATGTTGAGCTTCTTCATAAACTGCTTCTGCTTTTCTGTCGCCGGCCCGGTGCCCTGTGTCGCTCGTTCTGTACGTATCTCGCCGGACCGCCGGTCCTTGGAGACCTCCTGCAGGATCGCAATCGCTACAGCGTCGCTGTTGACCTTCTCTGAAATCCCGTCAAAAAGCGCGATATAGGCATCCACCCTTTGCCGTGTATCGGTTTCCATTTTCTCATTCACCCCCTTACAAGTATTTGAGTATGAAGGCGACGGCCGGCAGTCGCTGCCCGGCTCGCCGCCCTGTTGTTCATCCGGCCCGTCTGTCACTTCAACCACCGGGCAGACCGCCCAGCCCTGCTTATTAACCTTCCAGACCCGTGGCCCCAGACTCTTGAGCTCGCCCTCGGAAAAGTAACCCCACTCGGCACACTCTGGGCAGGCTGACAGCCGAACGTAGCCAAAAAGGATCTGATCATCCGTGTAAACCTTGCCCCTGATGACGCTGTCCTGCTTCCAGGCCTTCTCGGTCACAAACCAGTAGCTGCCGTCAAAGCTTTCGTAGATGTCGATGATGCGCCGGCCTTCGATCATGATCGTTTCCATACTATATACAAGACATACATATATATAAATATTATGGCACTGGAATATATATGTTCTGTCGCAACAATGCTTATATAGTCATGTCACGTTGTCAGGCTCATGCCAACCATAACCATTTACTTGACGAATGACCTGTACGATAAAGTGCGGGATGCACCCAGCAAGACAGTCAGAGCTGCCCTGGAGTACTACTTCAAGAGTGACAAGGATCCTGTGCGACCCCAGCAGCCAAATACGGGACCCGCCAAGAATAGCGAGAGCAGCGAATAGCCATCTCTATGCCCACCCCCACCCTCCGTCGTGCCGTCCTGCCTCTGCTTCTTGCCCCGCCTCGCTTCTGATTTCGTTGAACCTCGCGCCCAGATCCCCTTGTGATGTTCACAGATCCTCTCCCCGTTCCGCAGGGAAAGCGATTCCATGAGCGGCTGCGGAATCCTTCTTCGCCGTTCATGCCTTGAAGACGCCTCCATCCTCACCCACAGCTGTGTCGCTCGTCTCCGGCTGCTTCGCCGACGTGTAGGCATCCCATCGTGATCAGGCTACCAGAGCTTGACGTTCGACCCTCGAAAGCATATGGTCGGAGCGGTCCGCATGGTCACTGCAGTCAACAAGCTGAAGGAGCGTCCAGGATGAAGATCATTCCGTGTCACCTGCTGCTCGTGTACGCATTGAGCGCTCTGCCGGCTGCATGTGCTACCGAGACGCAGGATCTATTGGCCGCCGATCAGCCTCGTGCGCGCGCCATCGCCGTCCTCAAAGACGACCTCCCGGGAAGCGACCCTGCCACGGCCGAACACGTCAAGACCGCCTTGGAGAGAGCGGGCTTCTCGGTAGCGTTCCTGACCGCCGAAGAGGCCGGCAACACTGCGATCCTTTCGACGAATCGCTTCATGCTGTTTGTCGTCCCCAACAGCCGATTCTATCCTGCCGACGCCTTGCTGAGTCTGACAGATTACCTCAAGTCCGGCGGCCACCTGATGACCATAGGCGGTCCCGCCTTCACACACCTCACCTGCCTCTTCAACGACCGCTGGTTCGACCGCAATGGGATCCGCCGGACCCTGGAAGATATCGAACCGCAACGCATTGTCTTGCCGTTTGACAACAGCGATGATCTGACCGACTGGCATCGCGCCACGAACGACCCAAGAAGCACCGGCACGCTCCGGATCATTTCGGACCCATCCGCCTCGGGCGGCACGTGCCTGGCGATCCATACGGCCGAACTGACCGGCTGGGACACGTGGTACAGCCCGCCGATAACCGAATTGTTCACCCCCGGTCATTCGCTGCTGTATCTGCGGGCGCGGGGCGGCCCCGAAACCCCACAAATGGCCATCGAGATCCGCGAGACCGACGGCTCTCGCTGGTTTGCCGTAGTGGAACTGACTGCGGCGTGGCAGAAGCACATCCTCCAACCCGGCGATTTCAAATACTGGCCTGACTCCCCCACCCGCAACCGCGGCTCATCCGGCGACCGCATGAACTCACAGAATGCCACGGTTATCAGTTTCGGGCTGGCGCAATCGCACACTTCGGCAGTGAAGCCCGGCTCGCACACCTTCTTCGTGGACCAGGTCGGCACCGCTGCCGATCCCTTCCCCGCCGAGGTCCGCAAGAAGACCGAAACCGCCTCGCCGCTGATCGAGACCATCAGCCCGGCATACAAAGTCTACGAGCTGAGCGACGTGGCCGCCGTCAGAGCGGCACCCGAACAGGGAATCATCCCGGAACATCTCGACGTCGCTCTGCCGAGTTCGGCGACGTCGCCCCATGTGAGACTTGCCGGCCGAGGCTATACGGACAGGGCCAAGTGGCGATTCATCCCCCTGCTCGAGGCGTTCGACAAAAACAACCACAAGCTCGGAGTACCTTTCTCGCTTCTCATCACACACACAGATGAATTCAAGGCCTCCGTCACGGCGAATCTCGGCATCAGCGGGGCATCGATCCAGGACCCGAGTCTGACGGCGGCAGTTGTCTCTGCTGTCGATCGAATCCAACACGGTCTCTTCCTCTTCAACGCAGGCTCCCAGCAGTTTGCATACTGGCCGGGTCAGGAGGTTATCCTCGGCTGCCGCGTGATCAACGCATCGCCTCTCGCCAGAACCGCCCAGATCAGAATCACCGTTTTGCAGACCGACTCGGCCGAAACGGTCTTCACGCGAACGGTCCGCCTGGATACCGCGCCCCGTGCTGTTGCTGAATTCGCATGTGACTGGCAGCCACCATCCTCGCCGGCCCGCTACATTGTCCGCACCGAATTGCTCAACGAAGGGCAGGTCCATGACGCAATCAGGCACGAGTTGACTGTCCTGCCGGAACTCCGGCCGGCTCGCAATGACTTCGTCACCGTTCGCAATGGCGACTTCTACGTCAAGGGCCGCAAATGGTACCCGGTCGGTGTCAATTACTGGCCCATGTATGTCGCGGGCCTGGAAGCAGGCGACTACTGGCTCCACTGGCTTGCCCCCGGCGCTTACGACCCGCATGAGGTCGAAAGAGACCTCGCCCTCATGCAGCAGATGGGCATCAACATGGTCAGCATCCAGACGGGCAAGCCCGATCACCTGCCCAATCTGATCGACTTCCTGCACCGCTGTGGGCGCCACGACATCAGGGTCAACGCCTACATCGAAAATGCCAGCCCTCTCGGCTTCCACGAGCAGCGCGTCCGCGATTACATCCGGGCCGGCCGCCTCGCCGAGAACCCGGTCATCTTCGCTTGGGACACCATCTGGGAGCCGGGCAATTACGTCTTCTCCCAGTCGTGGCGGCCGCGCTGGGATGCAGACTGGCGACGATGGATCGTCGAGCGTTACGGCAGCATCGAAAACGCCGAACAGGACTGGGCCTTCGCCGCGCCACGAACCGACGGCGAGATCACCTCGCCTTCCGACACTCAACTCCGCGAAGACGGTCCATGGCGCGTCATGGTCGCCGCCTACCGCCGCTTCATGGATGACTTGATGAGCCGAAGATGGAACGACGCCACACAGCGACTCCGCACGATCGTTCCGAATCAGCTCATCAGCTTCCGCCAGGGCAACACGCTGCCGCACGACTTCACCTTCACCGCCACCGCCAAGCACATCGACTTCATCTGCCCCGAAGGCTATTCCATCCCCAACACCGAGGACGGCTACCACGCCGCCACTTTCGTCACCCGCTACGTCCGCTTCACAACCGGCGGCAAGCCCATCATCTGGTCGGAGTTCGGCAAGAGTGTCTGGAGCCCCGATACGATGCGGCCAGATCCCCGCGCCATCGCCGAGCAGGGCCGCTACCACGACCTCTTCTATCGCGTGGTGCTGGCCGCCGGCGCCCAGGGAACCGCCCCGTGGTGGTGGCCCGGCGGCTACCGCGTCGACGAGAAGAGCGACTACGGCATTATGAAGCCCGACGGCACGCCCCGGCCGGCCGCCCAGGTCCTTACGGAGTATGCACCGAAGATCAAAGCACCCCGCGATTATCCCGCCGGGATCGTCCCAATGACGATTGACCGCGACGCACACCCGGGTGGATACTGGTATCTTGCCTTCAACACCGGCAAAGACGCCTGCGCTGCGGCAAGCGCCCTGGGAGCGAACATCACCATTCGCACGGCCGGCACGGAGACCACATCTGTCGATACCCCGCTTTTCGCCGTCGGCAACGTGCCGCACAACGGCGCCAATCCGCCGAAGTACCTCAATGCTGAATTCAACTGGTTCAAAGTGCAGGATGCCGCCGGCCGGTGGATCGACATCCGCAACCGAGACACCGTCACCGTTGCAGCCGGTCGCCCGATCCTCGCCGACGCCTCTGTCGGCAACCTGCAGGAAGCGACGTGGCTGACACCCAAGAGCGCTTCCGGCCGCGACGGGGCCGTCTATCTGGCCTCCACCGCGAATTCCCAATTGGAGTTCCGTCAACCCATCGGCCAGGACACGCCCTACCTCCACGACGCCACTTTTGCCCGCTTCACGATCGGCACGATCAGCGAGGAAACTGCCGTCGAGATCCAAATGGTGGCTGCCCAGAGAGCCGCTTTCGGCGAGAAGATCGCATTCACCCTCCGGCCCCAGCCGTAGAGCACACGGGTTTGCCAGCGATAGTCGGCTGGCAGATGGGAATTGTCCGCGCCCATGCAGATGTGTCTCGAAGAGACCATTTGGAGTATGTGTTTAGCGTGTCAATCGGCGTTTCTGGCCTCGAAAAGGCGGTTTGTCCGCGTGAAAAATGGCGATCTAAGTGCCATATGTCACCCAAGAACCGCATTCTTGGCCTCGAAAGACGCATTTTAGGCGCTAAACAGATATCATTTGAATATATCGCCAATATCCGCCTCGCGCAAACAGAAAACCGAAAAAAGACCCACTTTCTGGTGAGGAGGGAAATCAGAGGCGCTGTTCACCTCGCAATGCAATGTTTCAAAAAGACCACAACACCTCTTGACTCTCATTCCCTCGGCGTATACTATTACACTAAACTTCAGTCCGTTTCTTGGAGATGCCACGATGGCACGCAACAAGAAGACAGATGCGAAGACACACCCAAAGGCATATGCACCGGAGTTTGCCAGGAGACTTTCATCACTACTTGAGGATCAACCAAAGAAGGTAACACGACGAAACATTGCCTTTACCCTGAGAATAGACCCCGCGGCCGTTCATCGACTCTGCACGACGGGAGCGGGGTCTGAAGAGAACATCTGCAAGATCCTGAAACATCTGGACTTAAAGAGACGGAGGATTCTTGAGATTCTGACCGATCGACGTGCAGAACTGTCTGAGGGAGAGGCCCGAGAGATATGGAGCGATTTCCGTTGTGCGTTCCCAAATGCCCGTGAATACATGGGCGAATTGTGTCCCTTCCCTTTGGACGCAGCATGCTCTTCCACCTATGCTGGTATATCGATCCAGTATATCGTCGATCTCGCTACAAAGGCAAAGATCAAACACATTGATGATTTGGCGAATTTGAAGCCGGACCAGCTGGTGTCACTTTATGCAGCTTTGGCCCAGAAATATGGCAGCGCCAAGGCAAAGACCATCTTCTCTCAGAAGGTGGACAAACACATACCGCTCATGATGCATTTGGACATCTTTCAGTATCGCGATGCGGCTGACTATACCGTCTTAAGTAGATGCGATGGCAAATCACTGTTTGGCATTCCACACGTTGTATTGACTCACTATGTATTTGACGCCGGTGGTGAGGTTGGGGCACACCGTCATGCTGGTGGCGTCGAGTTTCTACATAGCTTCGAAGGGAGTTTTCAAATCGAATACAAAGGTATTCAGTATCCGCGATTGCTTGATAACGATGGATCAGTGATCGCGTTCGATAGCCGGAAGCACCATTCCATAAGACTGGCGATGGGAGATCGTGGCCACCTTCTCGTCGTCAGATACGACCCGAGACGGAGAAATTTACCTCCCGGCCCGACCTTGCTCGAGAGGCGGCGTCGGCAAGATGCACGGAAGCGACGAAAGGCCGATCGAGAAAGGGACGCATAGGCTCTCCCGAATTATACCCGGGTTCTTCAGTACCGAGGACTGGACCGCGACTTTCGTCCAGGACGAACAGATGATGGCTTGAGCTATGCGGAGAGCCGTCGTAGAAGCAACCGTTGGAGTGACAATGACAAGGTCCACATGGCAGTTGTGATTGCGTCGAGGGATTATATTGAACTTCGCTCATAATGGCCAACATCTTGTTTACAGGCACGATTTGCGAACGGCGTCCAAACCGTCGCAACAGGACTTCGCTTCAGAGAGGCACGACCAAGCTCGTCGATGACTGTGCCGTGACAAGATGCCTTGGCATCGGAACTCAGGTCACGGTATAGTTATGGCGCACATTTCAAGACACAGATCCGGTGATAGCACACTCCGTAAAGGAAAAGCGACCTTATGGGGAGCACTCGGGGCCTGCTCATCCCATACTCCCATAGGTATTGAAGAGATGTCCCGGCCGCTCGGTCTCGTTCATGTAACCCCTGAGGTCATGGCATATCTCATCTCCCGGCACGCTCGCGTGCGGAGGCACGTATACCCCCAGCAACGGTATCATGGCAAATCCCACAAAGGGAGGACGATATGATCTGCCGATAGACCAAAACACAGCGTACGCAAAAAAGGGGAGACCAGTGGTATTTCTTGGGTAAGATGCACTGGTCTCCGACGTGCAACCGGAAATCCCCCGGTCGGCTCCCCTATTATAGCCCCCTGCCGCGAGGACTTCCACCACAAAAAAGGCGATTTCGTGTCAAGGCCGCAGATGATGGAATGATTGTCGGCATAGCTATGGCTCTAAGCATAGCGCAGTAGTTGGATGGTCTCCTGTTCAACACAGATGCCGACAGCATTCTTCCTCTTCGGCCCAAAGAATTTGATGACCATGCTGAAGCTCCAGGACCGCTATGAACCCGCGCAAGTCCAACCAAGGCAAGCGAAAGGCCCAGTGCAGGCGTCTTGAGGCCTGCGTTAACGGCACCTGCAAGGGCAAGCTTAATGGTGAGACGACAGGAGGCATTGATCCCAACCAGGTCGGGGCCCGGCGAGAATCCCCAGAAGGAGTGAACAGCCGCACAGAGGTTGGCCTGAGTCCCGGTGATGAGTGGATAACCATATCCGAGGCCGCAAGACTGATCGGATGTAACAGGGGCGTCATCTCTCGATGGGCAACGCAGAACAAGATAGCGAACAATAGCCAACAAGGACGAACACGACGCGTGTTGAAATCCAATGTCCTGCTGGTGAACCAGAATCTCATCGACAAGAATCTTCGGAGGGACGCCGATGATCTGCGCAAAGATGCGAAAGCTATCCAAGATAGCCATCCATGACATTTCTGGTTGCGCGATTGATGCGCGGCGGAAGATTCCTTGCCTTCTTTCGGCCGAGGAGATGATGCTTGCCAGGATCTGGACACCGACTGATGAGATTCTTGTTGCGCGGGCGTTGCGCATCGGTGGCGGAGTCTACAATCCTCTTAAGAACAACTGTGTGTGGGCCAAAACTCGCTTGGCACATGATGGAGTAATAAAGTGTCTGCGGCCCGCCTCAAAGAACAGGGAATGAAGAAGTACAACGTATCCAGGGGTGGAGTGGATCAACATCACCAGCTCTGCATACCGTGTTGAAGACCGCGGGATCCTGGCCGAACCACGATGCCGAACCACGATCATGAATCACGAACTCAATGAACTCGTTCATCAAGCAGAGCAGAGCCTGCAGAAGGCCAGAGAGTCTACGCGGACATCCCAGGCCGAACTGGCCAATGCTCAGCAGGCTCTCGCCGCATTGCTGGCCCTTTGCGGGCCGAGCGCGCCTGTCCCTGCCCCATCCACTCGTATCGCCATCGGCCGCCGACTCACCAACGACAGGCTCCGGGTCAGTGGTTCGTGCAGTCCGCGCGATGCTTCTGTTTGGTGCGGAGTTGTCGAGGCGGCGTTCCAGGGACTCTCGCAGGTCTTGGACGTAGCGTTGGCGGCCGGGGACGACAACAGCCGCCGCGAACTGGCACGTGTGTTATTGCCAGTTCTGAGGCAACTACTTGCTTTTCTGGAGGGGTTTTGCGCAACCGACCCCGACAACATGACGGAATCTCCCTGTAATCCCTGCACGAAGAAGCAAGACTGCAAAGCCCTATGCGAGCGTCTCAAGGCCCACTTGGACGATCCCCGCAAGGGCAAGCTTCCCCGCGAGATAACGGGAGGCCTGGATTTCAGCGCAATCAGAGCCCGACGAGGGTCTCCGGAGGGTGCACTTGGCGACGAAAAGGCGAGAAAAGGCGACCGTGGGACATTCCGAGATGTCAGGACGGTCGAGCCATACGACGCGCTGGAATCTTACAGATCCTGTTGGGAACACCTCAGTCATAAGCAGCAGGAAGTGGTGCAACTCTATTACGGAGAGGGCAAGGGGATCACGGAGGTGGCGGAGCACCTCGACAAGTCGCCCAGCACGGTTCATGGCCTTCTCAGCAGAGCACGGGACATAAAGGAGAAGCACAACGAGCGAATGAGGAGAGAGGAATTGGGCCTCCTACGGGAGTTGGAAACGAAAATACGCGAATCTTAGCGAACGGGCGCGAAATTCTGTGGGCTTATAGAAGACGATTACGCAGTGAATCGGACTGGAACCGAAATGAAACGAATTGCCGAAGACATCAACATCGAACTCAGGCAGCACCAGCAGAATATCGCCGATTGGCAATGGCAACCGGTAGTGGACGATCTTCACGTTTGGGCAGATCGGCTCATCGTGGAGTTTAAACTCGAAACGACTACGCCGGCCATCATGATTGAAGACCTTCGGGGTAACCGCCAGGGGCATCACCGCCGTGGCCGCAACGGTCTTGGCCTGCGACATGAAATCGCGATCAGCAAAGATCATCTTGAAAGCAATGAGTACTGGCAGGTCCTTGGGACCCTACTGCACGAATTGCTACATGCTGAACAGGAAGACGTGGGCAAACCTGGCCGGCGCAACTACCACAATCGCCGCTTTCGTGAAAGGGCACGCGAATTCGGCTTGATCGTGGATGAACGCGGCCACCAACAATACGCACCGGCTCCCACCCTGTTCCTTGATCTCCTGGACAAGTACGGCGTCAAGCCCCCCGAGCTACCGCCACCAGAGGTCCCGATGTCGCCGACTGGCGCGTCCAAACTCAAGCCCTGGATCTGCGGGTGCAAACCTCGGCCGATTCATATCCAGGTCGCCATCAACGACTTGAGGGCATGTTGCCTGAAATGCGGGCAGATGTTTCGACCGAAGGAAGGGGCCGTCAATGAGCAGTAAGCCTCCGCACAATTTGAAAACTGCCCTCGCTGAATCGAGGAATGCCATGAGTCAAAAAGCCAATATCTATCGCACATGCATAGCGCCATACCAACGGTGTGCCGACACCCACAGCAACGGCCCACGCGGCGGGCGGTTCATTGCACAGCCCGCCGGTGATCACGAAAACACTGCGGGGGAACCTTACGTCCCCCCGCAACATCGTGACGTCCCCGCCGAGGCGATCCTGGCGCCGGCTCCGAGAAGATCAGCACAGCCTGGCGCCAGTAGCCGGCCAGGGGGCCAAATGGTCAAGGAGGCCGGAGATCGTCCATTACAGAGCAAACTGAGAGGCCGAAAAGTTGCCCAGATACGCCTCAGCCCACTGGCCCGCTGGATTCTGCAGCACACCGGCGCCGGACTCGCGCGAAGCAAGATCGCTCAAGAATTCTACGGGCTTGAGCCTTTCTACAGCGGCGGGTACGCCGATCCATGCCTGGGCCCGCGGGAGAAGCGTGAACGTCAGGCCAAATGCCGCAGCGCGCAACCAGCGATCACGAAGGCCCTGCAACGTCTCGAATCCGTCGGGCTGGTCGAATTAGTCTGCCGCAATCGGTACGTAAAGGCTGTGCGGCTCACGCAGAGAGGAAGATTGCTCGCCGAAGAGTTAAACAACGCTACCGAGTCCGCCGGCCACAAGAAATCTAAATAGTCACGAATAAGTCACGAGGTGGTCACGATGGAGTCGGAAGCATAGGCTACAACTGTCATATGGAACAACATAGAAGCTCGATCTCGGTAAATGTCGGCATGTCAGAGACGGGACTTAGATGAAGGGACAATTCACAATGATGAAGAAGGTCTTCGAGGCGATTGAGTCGTTCATCAAGGCGGTCATTTACATTCTCGTTTTGACCATGGGCATGACTGTCGCCAGTATTGCGACATACACAGTCCTGTTTGGCGCGATACGTCTGGCGCAATTTCTCTGGCTGGCATGTTTTCGGGAGGCCTGGCTGTGAGCCTGATCGATATCCTGTTTCGGCGTTCGCCGAAGAACGCGGCGACTCCAAACGTCCAGCCCGCCCCGCCGGCCGTGTCAGCGCAGTCAAGCGCCGGCGCACCCATCGAACCCCTGGAGCGGAATATCGAGGTCCGTTCCATCCGGGGTCTACTGAACGATCTGCACCGCCTGGATGGCCGGTACCGCAGCGCCGAAGGCGAGCTGATCAGCCGCTGTGAGGCCGAGGAAGGCATTGCCTTGACCTGCGGCCATATCGGGACAGCGTTTCGCCCCTGTGGTGAAAAGGACCGTGCGGAAACATGGATTGCCGGCGTCTGCGCTTACTGTGTTCGTGACTATCAGCCCCTCGTCGAGAAAGGCGAGATCGATGCGCTCCAGGCCGAGAGACTTTCACTCATCTGCAACGAGTGCGCCCGAATGACTACATCGGGCCACTTGTGTTGCCCCCGGCATTCCACGAAGGTGACTGCCGAGGACGGGAGCACACAGTACATCGACCCCGACACGGCCAAGAGCGCATCGCGGCAAAACACGATCGTCAAGGCCATCGGCGTCTTCCAATATCTGTTCGGTGAGCCGCAGGAACAACAAGAGGATAAGAACGAACCCGGATAACACGATGCTTCGATACGTCCAGATCATGTTCTCTAGTTGCCTGCTTCTCCAACCGGCGAGGCTGCCGGCCGGCTCGGCCTCAAGCGGCCAGGGTGAGGCCCTGCGCTCGACAGACCGTTCCTCATTCACACGTTGGGAGGATTCCTTCATGCAGAAGAACAAACCCCGATCGACCGGCCGCTTCCTCTTCGAGCAGCCGTCGCGTCGATTCACATCGCTCGAGCCGGATGAGGAACTCCTGGCCTTGGAGAGTGAACTGCGCCGGCGTGAGAAGCTACACGATCCACAGGTGCAGTGGCTCATGGAGCGGGCGGCGTTGTGCAGTGACACCAACCGCCAGTGGGCCCGTGACCAATTGCGCATGGCCCTCGAGGCCGACCGCATCGAAGACATGCGCACCGGTGACGCCTTCCGCCCTCTGGGACCGGCCCAACTCCTGGCCGACGGGGATTTGCACCTGCTCGATCAGGTGGATGGCGTGCCCTGGAAGGTCCCTTGGACAGCGCTCCCGCGGGGCCTGCTCGTTACCGGTCCCCAAGGCGCAGGCAAGACGCGGCTTATGATCTGGCTGTGCAAGCAGCTCAACGCCGCCAACCCCCCGATTCCGTGGTTTTTGGTCGATCCAAAGCTCGAATTCAAGAACTGGGCCAGCCATCTGGGCGCGATCTACATCGACGCCGAACGTCCCGACATCGGCATCGACCTGTCGCCCCCGCCGGGTCTGACGTACGAAACATGGCTTCCATCGCTCGTCCCACAGATCGGCGAGATTGTCGGCGTGATCTATGGCACCGAAATCCTTCAGCAAGCGGCCCAGATCTGCATCGAACTGCGAAATCGCTACATGAGCCAATCGAACCGCTCCACAGAGATATGCCTCCAGGATCTCTATGACGCGATCCCCCTGGTCAAGGGGGCGTCGAGCTGGCGCCGGGCCGGCTATAAAGACGCCGTGCTCACCGGTCTGTCGCGCATCCTCTCGGGCAGTGCCAGTCTGTTTAGGTGCCGTAAGGGCATCGACCTGCCCCGCCTCTTCGGGCGCAATGTGGTCTTCGGCACACGATCGGTCACAGACGACTTTGCGACGAGGTCGTTGGCCTTCTATTTGTTGTGGTACTTGCAGGAATCCGAGCGGCATGCAGCACCGACCCAGCAGCCCAAGAGCGTCCTGATCATCGACGACGCCAGCCGTTACATCGGGGCCAGAGAGGGCGCGACCGGCAGAGCGCTGTCGAGCATTGGTTCGATTTTGACGACGATGCGCTCCAGCGGCCGCTGCTTCGCGGCCGTCAGCCAGGTTCCCAATCTGATAGATCCGGGCGTCTCTGCTTTGATGCACACCATCATCAATATCGGAGGCCTTCGTCATGCCGCCGACACGCAATTGCTGGCGCGGATGATGGGCCTGACCGAATCGCAGCGTCAGGCCTTGACGTCGCTGGGTCAACGAGAGGCTGTGGGTCTGTGCGGTGGCTCGGCGTGGCCACGGGCGGTTCATGGCCGTGTTCCGGACGTGCCGGAGCCGGCAGGCGATGTTGCGCCCCAGAAGACGGACCTTCCCGAACTGAGGACCGAGCCCTACACGAATCTGTCGGACCTGATCCAAAACCATTGTACGCCTGAGGACTCCAGCCGGCCGGCCGGCAAGCCGCCGGCGACAGTGCCGACGAGCCCGGCGACGTCGGATCACGGCGAACCGTCGTCGGATCTGGCGGCGACGGAGAAGATCCTCGCTCTGGATATCGTGACGTCTCTGGCTTCGACATTGCGCGAGCGCCAGCGGCGACTGAGCCTCTCGGCGCGACAGATGGAAGCCGCCAAGGGTGGCCTGCTAAACAAAAGTATGATCAAGGAGGTGCCACTCGGCAAGGCATTGATGCTGGCGCCAATGCAACAACTATATCAGGTGCTGGGCATGGAATGCCCGTACAAACGCAACGCCTGGGACATTCATTCGTTCCTCGTGCTTCTCGCCGCCAAGTTGATCGAATCTGATCCCCTGGTCAAATCCGTCAAGACCGAGGTCTCTCTGGGCGACGCGAACTCGACGGTGGACCTGATCGCCCATCTGCACGATGGTGAGCGTCAGGCATTCGAGGTCATTCACCGGACAGTCACGAACATCGCCGCCACCGCCGCCAAACTCGAGGGCAAGGGGTTTTCGCAGATCCGGTTTCTGTGCTCCGACTTCAACATCAAAGAGCGCGTCTGGGCCACCCTGCGAAACGCCGGTTTTGGCGATGAGTTTTTGGCCACCATCCGCTGTGAGCTCTTCGGGGCACTGTTGCGGGCACACCAGGGCAGGAGGAAGAACGCATGAATCAGATCAGCGCAAAAAAGGTGCTATGGGCTTTCATCGCCCTGCTGTTGCTATCGCGGACCGGACGAATCGTCCAGTTCTTCGAGACGCTGGACCTCGGTGGCATCCTGACGCTGGAGCCGCTTCGCAACTCACCGGAGGGGGGCCGTTTTCTCGTCACGGTGGCCCTCCTGGCCCTGGCCTTTGTCACAATCCACTCGTTCCTTCGAAAGTGAGGCTCCTATGTGCGAAGAATCACAACTGCAGCAAGACGATGACAACTCCGAAAGTGCCTTCCCCAACGATTGCGAGAATCCAGGCAATCCTCCGGAAGATCACGTCGCCGATGAACCCGTCGTCGACCCTCAAGCCGATGACACTGCGGGTCTGCGAGGTCCGTCCGCATCCCAGGTCAGACGGCTCGACACGCGGCTTCGCCGGTTAACGAGGGCATATCTGAACCAGACGAACCGACTGGAGTCGTACCTGCAAATCGTCACCGCCTGCCAGAAGCAGACCGCTGAGTTCGCCAACCATGTAATCGAGCGCCACGCGCTTCATCCGGCGGTCGAGGCCGTCGATCTGCTGACCGGCTTGATCGGCCAACTGAACGACCAGGCCAACGATCTCCTCGATGCCGCAGCGCATTGCCCGATGTTTGATCCCTTGTTCGGTTCGATCGCCGAGGCGGCCAGGATGGCCCAAGCCAAGCGCAGGTCTCTGGACATGCGGTCCATCTGTCCGGCGCCGCTCGACGAGCTCGACATTGACAAGCATGAGATCCGCCAGGCCGTCTGCACCGAAGACCCCGACAAACACAAGAGAGTCGAACGCACCCTCATCGCCGGCCTGATCTATCGCGGCGCCGTGCTGCGACGGGCCAAGGTCTCCGTGTACCGCCACATCCCGCAAGAACCACAGAATCGAAAGGAAAACCCATGAAGACCAAAACAGACAGCATCCAATTCTACCTGGGCATCGACCCGGGCACAACGACCACCCAAATGGCCGTCCTCGATGAAACGGGCGCTGTGAAGGTCGTTCCCAACGCCGACGGCGACCTGACCACACCGTCGATCGTCTCGGTCGCCGGCAAGAACCCCGTGGCCGGCCGGGCCGCCGGGCAGGACAAGTTCCTCGAACCCGAACGGGTGGCTGAACTGTTCAAACGGTACCTGCACGTCGAGCCGCCGCCGGCGCTCGTAACCTCAGCGGACGGCACCCCATTCAATCCTGTGATGCTCTCGGCCGAGCTGCTGCACTATCAAAAGCACAGCGCCGAGCGAATCACAGGCCACACGTTCAAGAAGGCCGTCATCGGGGTCCCCGCCTACTTCGAGCAGCCGGCCCGCCTGGCCACCAAGCAAGCCGGCCTCGTCGCCGGTTTCGAAGAGGTCCATATTGTCGACGAGCCGACGCTCGCCGCCGTCTTCTACGGCCTGGCCAAGGGCAAGGCCGCCAGGATCGCCGTCTTCGACTTCGGTGGCGGCACTTTCGATATCAGCATCATGGACGCCAAAGAAGGCGGTCAGATCGAACCGCTGGCCGTGGACGGCGACCCGGAGTGCGGCGGCAGCAATGTCGATGAAGCCATCTTCCAGCAGGCCAGGCAGTTCGTCTCGGGCAAAGGCGGCCAGTTGAGCCCGGAAAAGGACCTCGCCGAATGGCTCGAGGTCCTCGACCGGTGCCGACAGGCCAAAGAGACCCTCGCGCGCAGGGACACCGCCGTGATTCCCTTGCGAATCGGCGAGACGCGCACTTCGATGGAACTGACCTACGACCAGTTGAAGGAGCTTTGCCACGACATCATCGAGAACCTGCGGCAGTGCTGCCAACGGGCCCTGGAAAAGGCGAAGCTCCAGCCCTCACAAATCGACACCGTCCTGCTGGTCGGTGGCAGCACGCGCCTGCGCTTTGTCCCGGAGTTGGTCCGGGAGATTTTTGGCAAAGACCCGGTGACCGACGCCGACCCGGACATGACGGTAGCCAAGGGCGCCGCCATCGTCTCGGCGGCCTGTTTTGGCAAGCCCGATCAGACCATCCTCGTCGAGAACAGAAAATACCTGGCCTCGGCGGTCCGGCCCCAGATAACAATCGCGCCGCGAGACCTCTGTGTCGCCGTTGTCAGGAAAAAGAACAACGGAGACAGGGAGGAGTACAACGTTCCCATCATCCCGGTCGGGTCCCGACTGCCGTACGAGGCGAAGGAGCGATTCAGTCCGGTCGATGCCGCAACGAATGCCGTACGCGTGAAACTCTACGCCGGTCACGCCGGCGAACGGTCCAGTAGCTGCACGCCGTTGCAGGAAGCCGAGGTCCAGGTCCAGCCCACCGATCAGGCGAACAACACCGACCGCATCGAGTTCGCCATCCATATGGATGCCGAAGGTCTCGTCGATCTCAATGTGCGCGACACGCTGCTCGATCGGCCCGTGCCGATCCGGTTCAAGCTCGATACCGGGCTCTCGGACAGCGATATCGAACAGGCCCGAAAACAGCTTCAGTCCAGGCACAAATAGCCCCGGCCGCCA
>Ga0208195_1002754_pt1 | contig 15882 bp, 15 predicted proteins | sample AD_UKC077_MetaG_FD_184441 | JGI IMG/M metagenome (GOLD analysis project Ga0208195, IMG submission 184441) | Active sludge microbial communities of municipal wastewater-treating anaerobic digesters from USA - AD_UKC077_MetaG (SPAdes) (version 2) | ecosystem: Engineered > Bioreactor > Anaerobic >...
CGATAACTGGCACCAATGGATGAAACCGACCACGGTTTGACGCCACGAATCGCAGATTTGAAAGTGAACAGGAAAGTCAATGAAATCAACGATCTACCAACACCACCTCCGCGCCAGTGCTAGCTTTGCGTACCGTCACTTATTGCACTGAAAACGAGGAGACCCCTCATCGAAAGCTTTTGCCGTGTTCCACCCACTGCCCGCGTCACCGGTGTTTGACCGGCGGGCGCGTAACTTCTGCCACGCACATCCGTGTTGACCAGGGCTGTTTCATCGCCCCAATGGATCTCTGCGCCTTCACGCTTGGCCCTGGCTTCAATGGCAGGGTATTCATCTTCGAGCCAGGCCTGCACGGCCTCAGGTCGCTGTTCGTAAGCTTTCTTGATCGGCTTTTGCGGCGTAAAACCCCAGCGCGCCAGATAGTCGCCCACTGAACGCACAGATAGTTTCAGCCCCAGGTCGCGTTCGATGAGTTCGCGCACGGCGGGCCGGCTCCAAAGCGCAAACTCCATCTTGATCTGCTCGGGGCGTTTGTCGATGATGGTCATTCGAATAGCGCGTTCTTGCTCAGGAGTCAGGCTGCGTCCACTACCGGGCTTCTTGCCCCTGGCGTGGGGTTTGAGTGCAGCCGCCCCACCTTGCTCGAACAGGCGCAGTGCAGCGTTGACACCAGACCAACTGAGCCCGGTTTGCTCCACGATCTGCATCACGCCGACTCCTTTTCGATGCAAACGGATAACTTGCTTGCGCCGTTCTTGCAGCACTTCCCGCGACTGCTTGCGTGCATCTTCTTTTTCCATGAACTTTGGAGTCAGGTCATCAACAAAAGCTCATGAATAAATTATGCCGAGTCTATAGATAAATTTTTTTGAGCATGCGCCGCACAGTTTCTCGACTCACCTTGGCCATACCAGGCTCCTGGCGTGCGGCTCGTTCGAGTTCCATCATCGTCCAGCGCTGTCGGCCCGCAGGTGGCGTCGAACACGCCAGCGCTGTCACTCGTGCTTCGTCGCCCTTGTCGTACTGGCACACCACGGTCCAATGAGGACAGGACATGAGCCCGATTGACCTCTCGCGCTTGATGCAGCCCTTTGCTGCGAATCTCGTCCACGAGCGCTCGATCCGCATCGGTCAAATGCAATTCCGTCTGGCGCATGACAACACCTCCAAGCATCAAGTAGTGATGACGGGATTGCATTCATGTTCCGTTATTTCTGTGTCAATGTACTAGCCAGTGCCGGCGCCTGCCGTGCCAGCACCGGCCCGGTACTCGTTGGGGGTGCGGCCTGTCCAGCGCTTGAAGGCATGGCGAAAGCTTGCGGCGTCGCTGAAGCCCAGGGCGGCAGCGATTTCGTCGACCTCGAGGAACGAGGTCGACAGGTAGTCGACAGCCAAGGCCTGGCGCAAGCTCGCCAGCAGTTCCAGATAGGTCGTCCCCTCTTCGTTGAGCCGTCGCCGCAGCGTCCGGGCGTTGATGCACAGCCCCGCCGCGATCTCGTCGATGCTGGGAAAGCGGCCGGGTGTTCGCGTCAGTTCAGCATACACGCGGCGGCTCATGCCCGAGCTCCACTTGTGGTCCTCCAACAGCTTGGCGCAGGCTGCCGAAACCTGGGTCGCGGCGATAGGGTTCGCGAATTGGGGTGTCCGGTCCAGCCACTCGGCTGGGTAGTCCACTTGCGTGCGAGGCTGATCGAAGGCGACGGTGCATTCGAGCACCCGCTCCAACAGGCCAGCGTATCTCGGACGCGGCAACGCGAAGTTCGCGCGCGCAGGCATGCACCAGGCGCCCATCACGTGCTTGGTCAGACTGACGTGCGTGCCGAGCTGCATCTCCAGCAGCGCGCGAAACAGATCGGTATCGACGTCGGGCAGCGCGGCTTCGTCGAGCGTCGGTAGAACCCATGAGGCCACGTCGTGCTCCACCTCGAAGGCAATCCGCATGACCGGTGTGGCAAGTCCGTGATAGCGCACGGCGAGTTCGCAGGCACCGCGCATCGACTCGGCGCACGCCAACGCATAGCCGTACATGCCGTAGTCGGTGAGGCGCATTCCGCCCCCCACGAGTGCGGCCCATCCCGCCTCTGGCGACAGCCTGCCGGCGTTGCGGCACACCACGATGAACTGGTGGACCGAGATCCGAGTCTGGGCATTCGAGGCTTCGGCCGGCGACAGGCCGGAGCCGGCCAGCAGCAGCTTGATGTCCACCCCCAGTTCACTCAGGGCGCGCATGACGGCGTGCACCTTGAACGGTGCGTACCGCTTTTCGTGCAGCGCAAGCGCCGCGTTCGTTCTCGGTTTTGTACTCATGGATTTCTCCTGGAATCGTGTTGTTGCCTTCTGCATTCTCCACACGGAGACCCTCGGGAAACTCCCTAGCTACTGTCCTCAGCGATGCGCATCTTGTCCTCGCCCGTCATTTACGCCGAAGCGGCCAGACCCTACATTACTGACCCAGCAAGCAGCCTCACAGAACGCGGTATCAACACAAGCAGGAGACAAGCATGGGCACTCGCCACTGGACCCAGTCGTACGCCGACATCCCCGCAGAGATCGACGCCGATCGCTATGCGTCAATGGTCGATCTGTTGGACGCCGCGCTCGAGCGCCACGCCTCGCGTCCGGCGTTCAAGGCGTTCGGCCAGACCTTGAACTACGCCGACGTCGACCGGCTGTCGCGGTCATTCGCGTCCTATCTGCAGAACAAACTGGGCGTACGCCAGGGCGACCGCGTGGCGGTGATGATGCCGAACCTGCTGGCGTTCCCGGTCACGCTGCTCGGCATCATGCGCGCCGGCGCGGTGCAGGTGAACGTGAATCCGCTGTACACGCCGCGCGAACTCGAGCACCAGCTCAACGATGCCGGCGTCGAGACGATCGTCGTCTTCAGCGGCTCGACGCCGACGCTGGCAGAGGTGCGCGCCAATACCGGCCTGAAGACGGTCATCACGGTCGCTGTCGGCGACGCCAGCGGCGCCACGCTGCCGAGCCCGCCGGTCGATGCACTGCTCGGCGAGTCGGTCTCCTTTGCCGAGGCGCTGGCCCAGGGCGGCGGGCTGCCGCTGCAGCCGGTAGCGCTGACCGGCGACGACCTGCTGTTCCTGCAATACACCGGCGGCACCACCGGGCTGTCCAAGGGCGCCGCGCTGTCGCACCGCAACCTCGTCGCCAACACCGAGCAGTTCAAGGCCTTCATGCCGGTGGCGGTGAAAGAGGGCGAGGAAGTGTTGGTGACTGCCATCCCGCTGTACCACATCTTCGCGCTGATGGTGTCGCTGAGCTATCTGTCGGTGGGCGCCGAGAACTGGCTCGTCGCCAACCCGCGCGACATGGACGGCTTCGTCGGCGTGTTGGCGCAGGCCAGGCCGACGGTTTTCATGGGCGTCAACACGCTGTACGGCGGGCTGGTGCAGCACCCCAAGCTTGGCGAAGTGGACTGGTCGCGCCTGAAGATCGCGATCGGCGGTGGCGCTGCCGTGGTCGGGGCGGTGTCCGACCGCTGGAAGGCCATCACCGGCCACTTCATCCGCGAGGGCTACGGCCTGTCGGAAACCTCGCCGGTGGTGTCGTTCAACCCGGCCTACATCACCGAGTTCACCGGCACGACCGGCCTGCCGATGCCGTCGACCGACGTCAAGCTGCTCGACGACAAGGACCTCGAAGTGGGGCTGGGGCAGCCGGGAGAGATCTGCGTCAAGGGGCCGCAGGTGATGCGCGGCTACTGGGAGAAGCCCGACGCGAACGCCACTGCGTTCACAAGCGACGGCTACTTCCGAACGGGCGACATCGGCGTCTTCGACGACAAGGGCTTCCTGAAGATCGTCGACCGCAAGAAGGACATGATCATCGTCTCCGGCTTCAACGTCTACCCGAACGAGGTCGAGGCCGTGGTGGCCAATTGCCCCGGCGTGGCCGAGGCGGCGTGCATCAGCGTGCCGCATGCGAAAACCGGCGAGGCGGTCAAGCTGTTCGTCGTCCGCCTGCCGGGCGCCGGCGTGACGGAGGCCGAGGTGATCGCGCATTGCCGCGCCGGCATGACCGGCTACAAGGTGCCGAGCGTCGTGCGTTTCGTCGACGCGCTGCCGAAATCCAATGTCGGCAAGATTCTCCGGCGCGAGCTGCGCAACGTTGATTGAGGCGGGCGTATGACCAGCGATGCCATGGGCGCCGTCCCGGCGCCGGGTACCGGCTCTCCCGAATCGCCGGCGGGCCGCAACGGAGCCGCCGCCCGCACCGCTGAGGCCGGCGGACATCCGCTCGAGATCCAGATGCTGCAGGTGGGCGGCCAACTGCTGCGCGTCGGCCGCCAGGCGGGTTCGCAGCGCGGCGCAACGCCGTTGCTGATGTTCAACGGCATCGGCGGCAGCATCGAGCTGCTCGAGCCGCTCGCACGCGCGATGCCCGCGCGCGAGGTCATCGTGTTCGATGTCCCGGGCGTCGGCCATTCGCCGATGCCGCGCCGGCCCTACCGGCTGCGCACCCTGGCGCGCTGGGCGCTCGGCGTGCTCGATCACTTCGGGCATGCGCAGGCGGACGTGCTCGGTGTCTCATGGGGCGGCGTGGCGGCGCAGGAATTCGCACGCACGGCGGGCGAGCGCTGCCGGCGGCTGATTCTGTGCGCCACCACATCGGGTATGTTCATGCTGCCGGGGCATCCGAAGGCAATCGCGCGCATGGTCACGCCGCGGCGCTACATGAGCAAGGCCTACGCAACCCAGGTCAGCGGCGACATCTACGGCGGCGACTTTCGCCGCCAGCCCGAGCTGGCGGCCGAGTTCATGAAGCACGTCAAGTGGCAGTCGCGCTGGGGCTACTACCTGCAGATCGGCGCCGCGACGGGTTGGACCAGCGTGCATTGGTTGTGCCGCCTGAAGCAGCGCACGCTGGTGATGGCCGGCCGTGACGACCCGCTGATCCACACCTTCAATGCCCGGCTGATGCGATCACTCATTCCGAACAGCGAACTCAAGCTGTTCGACTGCGGCCACCTCTTCCTGATGACACGCCAAGAGGAGTCGGTACGTGCCATCAACGAATTCCTCGACAAAGCCTGAACACCTCTTCGAACCAGGAGACTCAACATGAGCACTGCACCCATAGGCCCCGCCGAACTGGCGGACATGACCGGTCAGGAGATCGGCGTTTCATCGTGGATCGAAGTCGGCCAGCGGCGCATCGACGAGTTCGCGCACTGCACCGAAGACCGTCAATGGATTCACGTCGATGTCGAACGCGCGGCCAGGGAGAGCCCGGCCGGCGGCACGATCGCGCACGGCTACCTGACCCTCGCGCTGCTGGCGCCCACCGGGATGGAAATCCTGGTGCCGCGCGTGCGCGCCAAGCAAATTCTCAACTACGGCCTCGACAAGGTGCGCTTCCTCGCCCCGGTGCTGGCCGGAAAGAGGGTGCGCAACCGCATCAAGCTCGCGGCTGCCGAGGACAAGGGCGGCGGCCGCTGGCTGCTCTCGCTCGAGAACACGGTCGAGATCGAGGGCAGCGACAAGCCGGCGCTGGTGGCCACCACGCTCGCGATGGTGTTCGGCTGAGCGACGAAGGACGACCAAACCATGGCCACCAAGACCACCTCCGCGGGCAGCGCCCGCACCACCGCCGCGACAGGCGCCAAGCGTACCGCCGGCAAGACGGCTGCCGCCACCACCCCGGCCGTCCGCACCACCGCCGCGGCGGGCGCCAAGCGTGTGGTCGGCAAGTCCGACGCCGCCACTACCGCCACCGCTGCCACTCGCGTCGCGAAGAAGGCGCGCAGCGCGGCGGATACCGCCGCGAAGCTGTCCGGCAGCGCGAGCAAGGCCGGCCTGTCTGCGCTCGGCACGGCCAGCGATCTCGGTGGCCTCGTCGCCGAGGCCAGCCGCAACACGCTCGCGATTAACCCGCTGATCGGCTTGAATAAGCGCGACGTGGCAAGCGCCGCCGGCTCGCTGCTCAAGGCCGTCGCCAGCACGCCGCGGCGCGCCAGCACGCACCTGGGCCGCTACGTGAAGGAACTGGGCCAGGTCGCGAAAGGGAAGTCCGAGCTCGTGCCCGACCCCAAGGACCGGCGCTTCGCCGATCCGGCGTGGAAGAGCAACGCCCTGTACGCGCGCCTGATGCAGTCGTACCTGGCGACGCAGAAGGAGCTGTCGCACTTCATCGACCAGTCCGCATTGAACAAGCTCGAGAAGGGTCGCGCGCACTTCTTCGCCTCGCTGATCACCGACGCGCTCGCCCCGAGCAACTGGCTGTTCGGCAACCCTGCGGCGGTGCGCAAGATCGTCGACACCGGGGGCGACAACCTCGTCAAAGGGCTGAAGAACCTGATCCACGACGCGCGCCACAACCACATGCTGCCTTCAATGGTCGACGCCACGCCGTTCAAGGTCGGCGAGACCATCGCCACCTCGCCCGGCCAGGTGGTGCTGCGCCACGAGATGTTCGAGCTGCTGCAGTTCGCTCCGACGACGCCGCAGGTGCACGCCCGCCCACTCGTGATGTCGCCGCCGCAGGTCAACAAGTACTACGCCATCGACCTGACGCCGGACAAGAGCCTCGTCAAGTGGGCGACCGACTCGGGCGTGCAGCTGTTCGTCGTCAGCTGGCGCAACCCGACGGTCGAGCACCGGCACTGGGGCCTGGACGACTACGTGCGTGCCCTCGATGCGGCGGTCGATGCGACGTGCAAGATCACTGGTAGCACCGACGTCAACATGTGGGGCAGTTGCTCGGGCGGCATGACGCTGGCTGCCTATCTGGCGTGGCTCGCCGCCACCGGCAAGCCCAAGGTCGCCAACACGACCTGGGCCGTGTGCGTGCTCGACACCGAAGCGGCGATCGAGGATTCGACGCTCGGCCTGTTCAACTCGCCAGCGACGATCCGTGCCGCCAAGGCGCGCTCGCGGCGCAAGGGCTTCGTCGATGGCGCGGAGATGGCCTCGATGTTCGCCTGGCTGCGTCCGAACGACCTGATCTGGAACTACTGGGTCAACAACTACCTGCTCGGCAACCGCCCGCCGGCCTATGACGTGCTGGCCTGGAACGCCGACACCACCCGGCTTCCCGGCCAGTTCCACTGCGACCTGCTCGAGCTGGTCGAGAAGAACCCGTACGTCAACGCCGGCACGCTCGAAGTGCTCGGCGTTCCGGTCGACATGGAGCAGGTCGACATCGGCGCCTACGTGATCGCCGGCATCACCGACCACATCACACCCTGGCGCGCGTGTTACGGAACGGCGCGGCTGTTCGGGCCCGAGACGACGTTCGTGCTGGCCAACGCGGGCCACCTGCAAAGCATGGTCAACCCGCCGGGCGTGCCCAAGGCCTTCTTCTTCAGCGGCCCGGCCGCTACGGACGACCCGATGGCCTGGGCCGAGGGCGCCCAGCCGAGCAAGCAGGAAGGCAGCTGGTGGCCGCACTGGCGCGAGTGGATCAAGGGCAAGTCCGGCGAGCTGAAGCCCGCGCCCGCGAAGCTCGGATCGCGCAAGTACCGGCCCCTGGCGCCAGCACCTGGAACCTACGTGATGGAGCGCTGAAGCCAGCGCACCCGGCCCACGCACGCGACACGTACACAACACGCAAGGAGACACCCATCATGAGCACCTACACCGCCCCGATGAAGGACATGCAGTTCGTGCTGCACGAACTGGCGGGCCTCGACGCGATTGCCCGGCTGCCCGGCTACGGCGACGTGAGCACCGAACTCGTCGATGCGGTGCTCGAAGGCGCCGCCACCTTCTCCAGCGAGGTCTGGGGGCCGCTGAACAAGGTCGGAGACCTGCAGGGTCTGAAGCGCCACGACGACGGCCGCGTCACCACGCCCAAGGGCTTCGTCGAGGCCTATGCCAAGTTCGTCGAGTCGGGCTGGAACGGCCTGCGCTTCGACCCCGCCTTCGGCGGCCAGGGGCTGCCCAAGCTGGTCGACACCGCGGTGATGGAGATGTGGAACGCGTCGAACATGGCGTTCTCGATGGCACCGCTGCTGACCCAGGGCGCGATCGAGGCGGTCTTCCTGCGCGGCAGCGACGCGCAGAAGCAGCGCTACCTGCACAAGATGGTCTCGGGTGAGTGGACCGGCACGATGAACCTGACCGAGCCGCAGGCCGGTTCCGACCTCGGGCTCATCCGCAGCAAGGCCACGCCCGAGGGCGATCACTACCGGATCCAGGGCCAGAAGATCTTCATCAGCTTCGGCGAGCACGACCTCACCGACAACATCGTCCACCTGGTGCTCGCGCGCACGCCCACGGCGCCGGAGGGCGTCAAGGGCATCTCGCTGTTCCTGGTGCCCAAGTTCCTCGTCAACGACGACGGCTCGCTCGGCGAGCGCAACGACGTGCGCTGCGTGTCGATCGAACACAAGATGGGCATCCACGCCAGCCCGACCGCGGTGCTCGCGTTCGGCGACGGCCCGGGCGCGATCGGCTACCTGATCGGCGAGGAGAACCGCGGTCTCGAATATATGTTCATCATGATGAACGAGGCGCGCTTCGGCGTCGGCGTGCAGGGGCTGGGCGTGGCCGAGCGCGCCTACCAGCAGGCCCTGGCCAATGCCAAGGATCGCGTCCAGGGCAAGGACGCCACGGCGCCCAAGGGCCCGAGCGTGCCGATCATCCGCCACCCCGACGTGCGGCGCATGCTGATGAGCATGAAGTCGCGCGTCGAGGCGATGCGCGCGCTGGCTTATGTGGTGGCGGCGATGTTCGACCAGGCGCACCGTGCCAGTGATGAGGCGGCACGCAACGCAGCGCATGCCGGCGTCGACCTGCTGATCCCGATCCTCAAGGGCTGGTGCACCGAGACCGGCGTCGAGGTGGCTTCGACCGGTATCCAGATCCACGGCGGCATGGGTTTCATCGAGGAGACCGGCGCGGCGCAGCACCTGCGCGACGCGCGCATCACCACGATCTACGAGGGCACCACGGGCATCCAGGCCAACGACCTGATCGGGCGCAAGGTGCTGCGCGACGGCGGGCGCTCGATGCAGGCGCTGCTGTCGCAGATCGACGCCGTGTGCGAGCAGCTCGAGGCCGGCGACGATGCTCAGCTTCACGCGATCGGCGCACGCCTGCGCGAGGGTTCGAAGAGCCTGGCCGACAGCGTGCGCTGGATTCTGGCAACCGGCATGCAGGACCTCAACGCGGTGCTGGCTGGCGCGGTGCCGTTCCTGCACCTGTGCGGCGTGGTGTGCGGCGGCTGGCAGATGGCGCGCGCCGCGCTGGCGGCGCAGCGCAAGCTTGCGGCCGGCGACAGTGATGCGGCGTTCTACCGCGCCAAGGTCGCCACGGCGCGCTTCTTCGCCGACCAGGACCTGTCGCGGGCGCGCGGGCTCGCCGAGGCGACCATGCACGCCGGCGCCAGCACGATGGCGCTCGCCGAAGAACAGTTCTGACCTGGGGGCCCTGCCATGAAGATCCTCGTCGCCGTCAAGCGGGTCGTCGACTACAACGTCAAGGTGCGCGTCAAGGCCGACGGCACCGGCGTGGACATCGCCAACGTCAAGATGAGCATGAATCCCTTCGACGAGATCGCCGTCGAGGAGGCGGTGCGGTTGAAGGAAAAGGGCGTGGCGAGCGAGATCGTCGCCGTCTCGTGTGGCGTGGCGCAATGCCAGGAGACGCTGCGCACCGCGATGGCGATCGGCGCCGACCGCGGCATCCTGGTCGAGACCGGCGAAGAACTGCAGCCGTTGGCGGTGGCCAAGCTGTTGAAGGCACTGGTGGAGCAGGAGAAGCCCGCGCTGGTGATTCTCGGCAAGCAGGCGATCGACGACGACTGCAACCAGACCGGCCAGATGCTCGCCGCGCTGCTGGGTCGGCCGCAGGGGACCTTCGCGAGCAAGGTCGAGGTCGAGGACGGTCGTGTGCGCGTCACGCGCGAAGTCGACGGCGGGCTGGAAACAGTGAGCCTCGCCACGCCGGCGGTCGTGACCACCGACCTGCGCCTGAACGAACCGCGCTACGTCACCCTGCCCAACATCATGAAGGCGAAGAAGAAACCGCTGGCCGTACTCAAGCCCGCCGACCTCGGCGTCGATGTGGCACCTCGCCTGGAGACGCTGTCGGTGCGCGAACCGTCGGGGCGCAAGGCCGGCGTCAAGGTCGCCGACGTCGCGGCTCTGGTCGACAAGCTGAAGAATGAAGCGAAGGTGGTCTGAGCCTCGACAGGACCGGATGGACATGATGAACACGCAGGAACTCATCGCCACCCACGGCCCGCGCGAGGCCATGGACTACGACGTCGTCGTGGTCGGCGCCGGGCCGGCCGGGCTCGCCACCGCGATCCGGTTGAAGCAGCTTGCGCCGGACGCGAGCGTCGTTGTGCTCGAAAAGGGCTCGGAGCCCGGCGCGCACATCCTCTCGGGCGCCGTGATGGACCCGCGCGCGATGGACGAGCTGTTCCCGGACTGGAAGAATCGGGGTGCCCCGCTGGACCAGGCGGTCACCGGCGACGACGTGCTGTTCCTCAGCGAAACCGGCAGCACGCGCACCCCCGACTGGCTGGTGCCGCGCAATCTGCACAACGACGGTTGCTACGTCGTCAGCCTGTCGAACGTCGTCAAGTGGATGGCACAGCAGGCTGAAGCTCTCGGCGTCGAAATCTTCCCGGGCTTTGCCGCGGCCGAGGTGCTCTTCGACGTGCAGGGATGCGTCGCGGGCGTGGCGACCGGCAACATGGGCATCACGAAGGAAGGCGAGCCCGGCGAGAACTTCCAGCTCGGCATGGAACTGCGCGGCAAGTACACGGTCTTCGCCGAGGGCGCGCGCGGCCACCTGGGCAAGCAGTTGCTCGCCAGGTACAAGCTGACCGAAGGCCGCGACACCCAGACCTTCGCGATCGGCATCAAGGAGCTGTGGGAGGTGCCCGCCGAGAAGGCGCAGCCGGGCCGCGTGGTGCACACCGCCGGCTGGCCGATGGCGGGCGACACCTTCGGCGGCGGCTTTCTCTACCACCTGGCGGACAACCAGGTCACGCTCGGTTTCGTGATCGGTCTCGACTATGCCAACCCGTACCTGAGCCCGTTCGAGGAGATGCAGCGCTGGAAGACGCACCCGGCGATCCGCGCGCACATCGAAGGCGGCAAGCGCATCGGCTACGGCGCGCGGGCGATCAACAACGGCACGCCGCAGGCGCTGCCGAAGACGGTGTTCCCGGGCGGCGCGCTGATCGGCTGCGACGCCGGCTACCTGAACGCAGCGCGCATCAAGGGCAGCCACGCGGCGATCAAGTCCGGCATGCTCTGCGCCGAAGCGATGGCGCCAGCGCTCGCCGCGGGCCGCGCCCAGGATGAGCTCACTGCCTACCCCGAGGCATTCGAGAAGAGCTGGCTCAACGCGGAGTTGCAGCAGACGCGCAACTTCAAGCTCTGGTTCAAGAAGGGCAAGACGGTGGGTCAGGTGATGACCGGCGTCGAGCAGTGGCTGCTGCCCAAGCTCGGCGTGACCAGCCCGCCCTGGACGCTGCACAACCACAAGGCTGATCACGAGGCATTGCAGCCGGCCAGCGGCTTCCAGCCCATCGCGTACCCGAAGCCCGATGGCCGGCTGAGCTTCGACCGCCTGGCGTCGGTTTTCGTCAGCAACACCAACCACGAAGAGAACCAGCCGGCGCACCTGACCTTGAACGATGCCACGGTTCCGGTGCGGATCAACCTCGCGCAGTTCGGCGGGCCCGAGAGCCGCTACTGCCCCGCGGGCGTGTACGAATTCGTGCAGAACGCCGACGGCGGCGACCGACTGCAGATCAACGCGCAGAACTGCGTGCACTGCAAGACCTGCGACATCAAGGACCCGACGCAGAACATCGTCTGGGTGACGCCCGAAGGCGGCGGCGGACCGAACTACGCCGGCATGTGACGCGCTCGCTATCACCCTCAACACACTCAGGAGCAAACCTGCCATGGCCGTCCTCGTCATCGCGGAACACGACAACCGGTCGCTGAAGGTGGCCACGCTCAATGCCGTCACGGCCGCCGCCGCGTTCGGCGTTTCGGTGGATGTGCTGGTGGCGGGGCACCAAGCCGCAGCGGTCGCCCAGGCCGCCGCCGCCGTTCCAGGCGTCGCGCGCGTTGTGCATGCCGATGCGGCGGCACTGGAGGGACAACTGGCCGAGAACATCGCCGCCCAGGTGCTCGCCGTGGCCGGCGAGTACGAGACCATCGTCTTTCCGGCAACGGCCCACGGCAAGAACGTGGCGCCGCGCGTGGCGGCCGGGCTCGACGTGGCCCAGATCAGCGACGTGACCCGAGTCGTGTCGCTGAACACCTTCGAGCGTCCGATCTACGCCGGAAATGCCATCGCCACCGTGCGCAGCAAGGATCGCATCAAGGTTCTCACGGTACGCACCACGGCCTTCGACGCCGCGCCCGTGGATGGCGGCGATGCACGCCTGGTGCTCACGCCGGCGGTGCAGGACGCGGGCACCTCGCTCTTCGTCGGCGCCGAGATCGCCAAGCTCGACCGCCCGGAACTCACGGCGGCTAGGATCATCGTCAGCGGCGGACGCGGCGTCGGTTCGGCGGAGAAGTTCGGCGAAGTGCTGACGCCTCTGGCCGACGCCTTGGGCGCCGCGCTCGGCGCGAGCCGGGCCGCGGTCGATGCGGGCTATGCGCCCAACGACTGGCAGGTCGGGCAGACCGGCAAGATCGTCGCGCCGCAGCTGTACGTGGCCTGCGGCATCTCCGGTGCCATCCAGCACCTGGCAGGCATGAAGGACTCAAAGGTGATCGTCGCGATCAACAAGGATCCCGAGGCGCCGATCTTCAGCGTCGCCGACTACGGGCTCGAGGCCGACCTGTTTGCTGCGGTGCCCGAACTGACCGCCGCACTGCGCACCTGAGGGAGGGACCACGACGTGCCACGCAAGACCGTCGCTCCCCCGCGAAGCCGGCAGCGCGCCGCCAGCGCGAAGACCGCCACGCCCGACCTGCCGCTGTTCGCACTGGCGCGCCAGGTGCGTTCGTGGGCCGACACGCTGCTGAGCGTGACCGGCAGCGCCGCGGACATCGGTCTCAGTCTCGCGCAGGCGCGCGTCAAGGACCCCAAGCGAAAGCAGGCGGTCGCCAAAGCCGGCACCCAGTTGCGGCGCTGGCGCGAGGCGGCCGGCTTGACGGCGCGCGAACTGAGCGAGGCGGTCGGACTGGGCGATGCCAAGCTGCTCGAGGAGGCCGAAGGCGGTGTGGCAACCCTGCCGTTCGAGATCGTGCTGCGCCTGGCCGGCGTGCTGGGTCGCAACGATCCGATCCCGGTGGCGATGTCGCTCACGCGCCAATACAACCCGGAGCTGTGGAAGACCTTGGAGTCGCTGGGCGTCGGCAAGCTGGCGGTGCAGGGCGCGCGCGAGCGCGAGCTCGCCAACATCTACCGCGGCAACGATGCCGCGCGCAAGCTCGACGACGAGGACTTCGCGGAGGTGCTGTCGTTCACGCGCCGGGCGTTCGAGATGGCGGTCGGCTTCCGCGGTGCGGCTGGCAACAGGCGGCCTCGATGAGTCGCGGCAAGGCCTCCATCGGCACGCCCGATCGCGAGAAGGCGGGCACGCCAAAGCCGGCAAAGGCACGCGCTTCGACGCCGGCCCAGCAGCGCCGCACCGCTGCGAAGGCTCCACCCGCCAGCAAGCGCAGCCCGCAAAGGACGGTGGCGAGCGCAGCCGAGCCCCAGGCCGGACCTGCCACGCTCTAGCAAGTGGCCGCGGCCCTGGCCCGGTCGCGACGCGAGGACGCGCACGCGCTGATCGAAGCGGGCCGCATGTCGGTCGCCGGCGTGCAGGCGCTGCTGGAGCGCCGCATCGACACGTTGCGCGAAGCCCTCTCCGAGCTGCGCGCGGTCGGCAAGCTGATGAGCCACGCAGGCGCGCGCGAGACCGTCGCGCACGTTGACGAATTGGCGCGCGGCGCGGTGGAGTTGACGCTGGCCACCTTTGTGGTGCCGCTGCTCGGGCACGAGCGGGGCTTGTCGGCGTCGGTCATTGGCTCCATCCTGGGCGCGTTTGCGACTGCTGCTGCCGTCATCCGGGTGCTGATGCCCATCGTGGCCGAGCGGCTGCGCGAGCGGGTGGTGGTCGCGGGCGCCATGGTCGCTACGGCCGTGCTGTTTGGTGTGTACCCGCTGCTGCACAGCGCGCTGGCCATGGGCGTTTGTTCGGTGCTGCTCGGGTTTGCGCTGGGCTCAGTGCAGCCCATGGTGATGAGCCTGCTGCACCAGATCACGCCGCCAGCGCGCCACGGCGAGGCACTGGGCCTGCGGCTCATGGCCATCAATGCATCCAGCGTGCTCATGCCCATGCTGTTTGGCTCTGCGGGGGCGGTGATTGGCGTGGGAGGGCTGTTCTGGGTGGTCGGGGTCTGCGTGGGCTTAGGTTCCCGCCAGGCTTGGCTGATGGGTCGCCGCACTTGAAGGGTGCGCCGCGATACTGGTGCTCCGGGGCACCAGCAACGTGTCGCGACTGCCGTCAGAGCTTGTAAAACGCCCGAATCAAATCCCAGGCTTCCTGAGGTTCATCGGTGTAGTGAAACAGGTTGAGGTCCTGCGCAGAGATGGTGCCTTCTTCCACCAGCACATCGAAGTTGATGAGGCGCTTCCAGTAGTCCGTGCCGAACAGCACGATGGGTACAGGCTTGGCCTTTTTGGTCTGGACCAGGGTGAGCACTTCAAACAGCTCGTCCAGCGTGCCAAAGCCGCCGGGGAAGGCCACCAGCGCCTTGGCACGCATCATGAAATGCATCTTGCGCAGCGCGAAGTAGTGGAACTTGAAGGACAGCGAGGGCGAGATGAAGCGGTTGCCGCTTTGCTCGTGGGGCAGGGCGATGTTCAGGCCCACGTTCAGTGCGCCGGCATCGTGGGCGCCCCGGTTGGCGGCCTCCATGATGCCGGGGCCGCCGCCCGTGCAGATGTAGATCCGGTCGGCAGGGCGCTGGCGTTCGCTGTAGTCGGCCACCAGTTTGGCGAACTGGCGGGCCAGGTCGTAATAGCCCGCGTTGCGCACAGCCAGGCGTGCGCGGCGCACGCGTTCGGCGTCACCACTGGCTTCGGCGTCGGCCAGCTGGGCCGCAGCTTCGTCGGGCGCCACAAAGCGCGCGCTGCCGTACACCACCACGGTGCTTTCAATGCCTTGTTCGGCCTGACCCAGGTCGGGCTTGAGCATTTCGAGCTGAAAGCGGATGCCGCGCGTTTCGCGGCGGAACATGAATTCGGGGTCGGCAAAGGCCAAGCGGTTGGCATCGGCCTGCAGGGGGTTGCCGTTGTGGGCGTGGTTGTGCAGCTCGGCCCAGGCATCGGCCAGGCGGCGTTCGTTGAGTTGGGTGTTGGCTTCCATGAGGGGCTCGCGTATCGGTAGGTGAACAGAGAAGAATGGGGCGGCACCGGCAGCAGCGGTAGCAGCGGTAGCAGCGGTAGCAGCGGGTGTGGGCCCATGCAGTGTGGCGTGGATTGATGACGAAATGAAGTGCTAGCGCAGGAATATCAAGCGCGAGATGCTATGAAATACGAAGCACTTTGCATGCCAAGCACTGTGAGGCCCAGGGAGCCCAGCAGATGCAGTGCGGTGGTGCCCAGCGCCAGGGCGTAGCGCTGCACCATCAGCATCTCAACGACTTCGGCCGAGAAGCTGGAGAAGGTGGTGAGCGCGCCCAGAAACCCGGTGACCAGCGCCAGCCGCCACACGGGATCAAGCTGGGGCATGGCGTGAAACACGGCCACACATACGCCAATCAGGTAGCCGCCCACCAGATTGGCGGCCACGGTGCCCCAGGGAATCAGCCCGCCGGGGCTGGGGTCTCCTCGTTTTCAGTGCAATAAGTGACGGTACGCAAAGCTAGCACTGGCGCGGGGGTGGTCTGGGTAGACCGTTGATTTCATTGACTTTCCTGTTCGCTTTGTAAACGGGTATGGTGGCCTC
>Ga0208195_1002759_pt1 | contig 15875 bp, 25 predicted proteins | sample AD_UKC077_MetaG_FD_184441 | JGI IMG/M metagenome (GOLD analysis project Ga0208195, IMG submission 184441) | Active sludge microbial communities of municipal wastewater-treating anaerobic digesters from USA - AD_UKC077_MetaG (SPAdes) (version 2) | ecosystem: Engineered > Bioreactor > Anaerobic >...
AAACTACCATTAAGTATCATCCAACTTACCTCATTTAATTTAGGTGCTTTGTGTAGAGTTACTTTTATATAATGACCATTTGCACTTACTCTAATTGCCCAGTGTGTTAGACCTTTACCTTTAAAGTCAAAGTAATCATATAGATATTTTTTGAATATATCACAATTTTGATATATCCAAATATAATCTTCTCTGTCTATAAAATCTACATTTAATTTCATTTAATCTTTATTAAAAACCAATTTTAGTTTTAATTTTTCTTTTTCAAGTTTCTGTTTATATTTCTCATACTTATCAGGGTCATTATTCTTAAAGTTTTTACTTGCTAAAGCTTTCTCTAAGAACTTAATATAATCTTCTACCTGTTTCTTTGTTACTTTATTCTTCATTTAATATCTTACTTAATTTATTGGCTCTTTGTGCTGCAACATCTTCTAATCCTGGCCAGTATAAAGTACCATCAATATAATTAAATACCTTCATTAGACCACCTGGTAAAACAACCCATATCTGTTTGGTTCTGGTACACCACTTCTTTAACTTAGTATTCTTTTCTAATTCTCTATATGCTTGTTCCTTAATATCATCAACTATTTGAGTTGTGAATTCAAAATTATATCCATTATGACCATAATCACTTGGTATATAGATTTTAACATCATCTATATGTGCTTGAGTTTTTGCCACACCAAAGAAGTGTAGTATTCTTAATATAATTTTATTAATTTTCATGTAATAAATTTTTTAATAGTAAATCTCTTATTATTGATTTGTCTTCAATTTGTTCATAGTTACAATCAAACTCTATAACTATCTTAACTTCTTTTGAGTTTTCACTAAGTTTTGTTGCTCTTCTAATCATCATATCACAATCTATGTACCCATATAATCCACCAAGATAGTTTTTAAAATAAACTTTACCAGATTCATGTTCATCTTCCCATTTACCAGGTCTATTAATTATAAAATTTTCCTGAGTTCTATGTCTAATTGAATTAAGTAAAGACATTCTAATCTTTTTATAATCTTCTTTAGGTATTGTTGCAGTTATTTGACTTGGTTCCATTGAATACCACATTCCTTTTTCCATAAGTGTTTTCCACTTAATTGGAAATACACAATCTTTATAATACATTAACATAGTATTTTTCTTAATTTAAGTTCTCTTTTTAAAATTTTATCTGTTGATTCATCAAGTAATTTTTCTAAAATTTTGTTTAAATCTTTTTCTAAATCTTTTGTATCATACCAAGTACTATCATAATGTTGATATGCAACTCTTATATGATATAAATGAGTATGAAACTTATTTATATCAATAGTAATCTTTGGTAAATCATATCTACATACAAATCCATAATCACAAGTTAGAAAATCTTTTTCTCTTCTATAAAATTGATTATCAATTTCATACCAATCTTTTAATACTTGATATGCTCTTTCAAATGTGTCAGATAATCTTGTATATCTTCTTGTAATTTCAGATAATCTATCAACATATTGAATCTCACTTATGTAACAAGTATCAAACCTTGAGAATCTAATATTAGGATCCTCACCAGATTCTATTCTATCAATCATCTTTACAATTCCCAACTTCTCAAATGCTTTAGTAAGTTGTTCACTTGTAAAATTTTCATATTTATCTTTCATTAGTCTAAATAGTCATTACCATCACCATCATCAGAGTTGATGAAGATTAAATTATTATCCTTTGCTAATTGTTTACAATATTCATTTGCTTCTTTGAAGTCATACCATCTTCCTCTTGAGGCTAATGCATAATCATTTATTTCATAATCACAAGCAATAGACTCATAACATACAGTTATTTTAGTTCTATCACCACCTGGATAAGCTATGAAATAGATGAAGTCACCATTATCATTATTTGTTTCCATTATTATATTATTTTTTGTAAAGATAAAAAAAATTCCTCACTTAGAGGAATTTTTTATCATATCTTTTAATTTTTCAACTGCTTCTTCAAAATTGTTATAAAGAGGTATTTTAAATCTACTACAAACAATTTCTACATTTCCTTTTCTCCAAAATCCATCTGGACAACAAACTATAATCTTTTTAGAGTTGGCATGTAATCCAAGTTCTAATAAAGTGATTGGACTTTTTGTACCAGGTAATATATTCATAAAGATTATATCACACTCTTCTAAACTATCCATTTCCCAATTCACTTGATGTGAAAACTCTTTATTAATTCTTTCTTGAGTCCAACTTGAATCCCAACCATCTCTTCTTGGGTTAAAGAAAGTAACATCAGTGTCTTTAAACAACTCAGAAGTTTTTGTTTGCCAATCTTCTGCTAATCCCATTTCAATTGAACCTGCAAGAAATACAGATGTCATATTACATTCTTGTTCTAAACTATCTGGTTTTATAACTATCATATTCCTAATTTTCTTAGTTTTGTTTCTCTCATTTGTTCAATGTACTGAAAACAAGATCTCGGGAAAATTTCTCTTTTACCTTCATCATTTTCAATTAGAAAATAATTGTGTCCTCTTTCTTCAATCACTTCATACATCTTACCAATTGTTAGTTTAGGTTCTTTATCTAACCAATTATTATCATGACAATATACTTTCATATTCCTAATTTTTTTAATTTACTATCTCTTATTTCTTCTAATGAATGAAACATTGTGTAGTCATATAGACATTCAAGACCATCATCATTAACAACTCTATAACTTTGTATTATAGTATCATCATATCTATTTTTGTAATGTCCAATAGAATTATATTCTTTTCCTATGGTTAATCTAAATCTATCTTTAGTTGGACCTACTTTTTTGCATATTAACTTCATCTTGTAATTCTTTTAAGTTTAATTCATCTAATTCAGTTGTGGTGAACCTTTCATTAGTATCTATACATAAGTAAAAATGATGTATAACATCATAAACTTTACCTTTATATTCAAGTGTGTCAGGTTCTGACATTAGAATCATTTCTTTTCCAGTTAGTGGACTTTTCATATTATCCTTTTATCATACCAAACAATTCATCTTTACATTGTAAGAACTCAATTTTCTTGTGGTTCAATTCTTCATCAGAAGTAACTTCTGCACCAGATTTTATTCTATGAATATCATGTTCTAAAATGTGGTATTTTTCAAATAATTTTTTAAAGTGATTGTCTTCCATTTTCAATTGGTGAATTTTGTCCTGGTGCTCAGGAAACTCTTGTATTAAACTGTGTCTGTCCATAATTATTTATATTTTATTATTTATATAATAAAGTTACTAAAAAGATTTTCAAAATTAATATATAAGTAATGAAATATTTAAAATTATATGAAAGTTTTACTACCCCACTTAAATCTCATATGATGAGTGTAATTACAGGATTTAGAAAAGTGAGTGATTTTTGTGATGAGTACTTAGCATTTTTAAAGGATGAGGGGTTTGTAACAAAAGTAAGTAGAGGTGATAGTAATAGTGTGGCCATTATTAATATATTAAAACCTGCATATTATGGGGCAGGGATTCATAATAATAAAGATTATAATTGGAGTGAAGTAAAGGATGATGTGATTCCTTTTTATGAGATATTAAAAGAAAGATTTGATGTAGTGGTTGCTACTGCAGTTACTAAATTTCCAGGTTCTGCCTCAGAAGAACCTTCTGGTATAGAATTGGATGATTTAATTGAAAGTGATATAACTGATAAAAATATCAGATATGTCTATATCAAGATTAATCTTGATACTGATATAAAAGAGTCTAAAGAAGTAATGGACTTTGATAAAATGTATAAAACTGTTGCAGAACAATTATTCATTGATATAAGTGATGAGTTTATAGGTAGGTTCTTTCCTTTAAAAATTGTATTAGATGAATTAGATGGTAATTATAATATGTCTATATGTCTAGCAATGGGTTGGATGGATAGAATAAATGATAAAGAACAAGATTGGTTAGATGAGTTAATAAGAGATATGCAGGAACAATTTTCAGAATATAACAACATATATATTGGATATTTAGGAGATACTTTTTCAAGAAAGAGAATAGTTTTTCAAAAAGAGAATGATGCTTTTCCTAAAAAGTCAGATGATTATATGGAATTTCCAAAACCACCTAATCCTGGTAGAGGTGATCAATACTAAAATAAAAATCCACTTTTCAGTGGATTTTTTTATCTATTTACATTTACTTTAACACCAACATTTCTTGTTACAGGTGCTTTTTGAGCAGCTTTAGTTTCATTTAAGTTAACTGTTACTTTCTTAGAAACTTTAACTTTGAATGTATCTTCCCACGGAATAAATAAGTTACCTTCTGCAACTACTTCAAGTTTAATATTACCAACTTCACCTTCTTTTAAGATTCCTAATTTTTTAATAGGAACAATACATTTACCATTTCTGATTGTACCTGGAAATACTAAAGACCATTCTTCTGATTCAACAATAATTCTTGCATAAGTATCTTCTGGTGAAGAACCTTCAATTGCAATATCACAAGAGAACTCTTCATTTATATCTTTATAAAGTTTGTAGAAATTGTCATTATCAGTACTTTCAACAAATGCAGAGTTATCATCTTCATCAATTACAAAGTCTTCAACTTCAACTGGCATTACTTTTTCAGTTTCAACAGGTTTTTCTTCTTTCTTTTTAGGTTCTGAAAGTTCTTTATCTTTAACTGGTTCAGTAACATCAGTTACTTTATCATCAACTTTTTCTTCTTCTTTTTTAGACTCTTTAACTGGTTTTGTACCATTACTCATAAAGTCTTCAAAGCTAAATACATCACTTTTTTCCATAATTTGACTATTTTTATTATTTCTATATATTAATTTTAAAAATTAACTTTTATACTTATACTTTCTCTTATTGAGTTTTTAACAAATATCTCAAATTCAGAAGCAGTTACTTTAATACTTTCATTAATTCCTTTAGATTCTTCATACTCAACACCTTTGTGTTTACAATAAAGTTTTATAACTCTTTTGGTTTTTTCTTCACCTAAATCTTTTCTAAGTTGTTCCCATGGATTTCCTTTTACATAAGCAGCATAATCTCCACCACCTCTATTAACTAAGTCATTTATTTCAATAAATATGGCAACATCTTCCCATAGGTAGTTTGTATCATCCCAAATACTATCAACCTCTTCCCATTTAAGATATTTTTTTTCCTGCATTAACTATATATTTTTAAAATTACAGGGCCTTTGTAATTATATATAAGTATATGAGTAATAATTTAACGGGGCTTACTGTCTCAAATACATATGGTAGATTAGTTCAAGTTGTAGGTGGTTTATATTATGATGGATTTGGTAATTTATTAGACTTAGGTGGTGTGTCAACAGGACCAACTGGTAGTCAAGGTGTTACAGGACCAACTGGAAGTCAAGGTGCTACAGGACCAACTGGAAGTCAAGGTGCTACAGGTCCAACTGGAAGTCAAGGTGTTACAGGTCCAACTGGAAGTCAAGGTGTTACAGGTTCAACTGGAAGTCAAGGTGTTACAGGTTCAACTGGAAGTCAAGGTGTTACAGGTCCAACTGGAAGTCAAGGTGTTACTGGTGCAACAGGACCTCAGGGTATCCAAGGACCAGTTGGAGCAACTGGACCAAGAGGAACAACAGGTTCAACTGGACCTCAAGGTATTCAAGGTATTCAAGGTGTTACAGGACCTACGGGACCTGGTAATCCTATTGTAAGTGGTTATTTTACTCCAAGTGATAATACTTTAACTTTAGTTGATAGTTTAGGTGGTGAAGTTGTAATACCGGATGAAATAAACATTATATATACAAACTTAGGTAATATATTAACACTAATTGCTGATAGAAGATTAATAAGAGGTGTTACATATAAAATTGTTGATGTAGATAGATTATTATATGGTTATGGTAATGAAGGTAAGGGTTCAACTATATACTTATTAGCATTAGAAAATAATAAATTAGATACATTTGGTACAGGTATATTCTATACACCTAAATATAGAGATTTTGGTATATGGCAATTTACTGGTTCATATAATATAGATGATAGAGTTATATGGGGTGGTTATGTTTGGAAAAACAAAAATGGAAATGTAGGTTCTGCAAATAGTGACTATGAGTTAAATGAAGAGTGGGAATTAATACTATATGATAATGAAAATTATAATATATCTTATGATAAAATAAAATATGATATAGATAATAATAAAATTGTTTATAGAAACGAGAAGAATATAAACGAGGTTTCATTTAACTATGATGAATTAAAGAAGATACAAAATGAAACTGGTGATTATTGTCCTATAAAAGCTTTTCAATGGGGTAAAGGATTTACATATAACTTAGATAAGCAAAGATTTGAGGGAATTGGAAATCAAAGAATTACAAATTCATATAACAACAATATAAACTTTGATGGTATATCTCAAGATAATGTTATATTAAATAACCAGTCTTATATGTATAGGATTAGTGTTAATAGTAAAACTATTATGACTAATATAACATTAGATAATGGTTCTAAAATAAATGATATAGTTGCTTATGGTGATTTAATGTTTAAGTATGTAACACTAAATAACACATCACTTATAAACAAAACAGACTTTTATGAAAGTTGTGAGCTATCTTATTTTGATTTAGATAATAACTCAGAATTTTCTACATTAAGTATAACAAAATCAACATTAACAAAATATAAATTAGATAATGGTTCTGCTATTGGTTCTTGTACTATAACTAATTCGTATAACTATAATATGTTATATGATAATAATGCATCACAAGGAGGAACAGATAACTATGATGGTGGTTCAAGTTATTTCTACCAAGCAAATACAACTGTAAAGAATACTCAAATAAGTGTTGTTGATAGAGACCAAGATGGTTGGTTCTTTTTAGGTGATTTACCAGATGAATTAACAACTCAAGATGTAATTGGTAGAGTAAATGGTAATCAATTAGTTGATACATCATTATCTGCTGGACCACAAGGTGCTACAGGTGCAGATGGTTTAATTGGTCCAACTGGTCCAACTGGTCCAACAGGTCCTGCTGGTGCAACTGGTTCTACACCTCAGATAGAAAGAAGTTTTGGTATTACTATTGATGGTGCTGGTTCGATTATAACAACAGGTGTTCAAGGAGACATTGTTATTCCTTATTCAATGACTATAAGTTCTTGGACTTTGATTGCAGACCAGGTTGGCTCAATTGTAATAGATGTTTGGAAAGATACTTATGCTAATTATCCTGCAACACAATCAGATACTATAACAGGTTCTGCTAAACCAACATTATCATCAGTTATAAAAAATCAAAGTTCAACTTTAACAGGTTGGACAACAACTATCAATTCTGGTGATATAATACGTTTTAATGTTGACTCAGTTTCAACAATAACAAAAGCAACTTTGGTAATACAAGGTACACAAAATTAATCTGGATAATGGCAATACTACAATCAATACAATCTGGTAATTTCTTAGATGCTTCTACTTGGGGGCTAGTTGAAGCTACTTCTTATTTAGATAATAGAACTAGTGAACAAGCTCTGACTACAACCCAAACCAATGCTTCTGTAGCACTTACTCCTGGTGCTATAACTGTAGCAGGTGTTGCATTACAATTAGGATCAAGAATAGCAGTTCCTTCTGGAACTATGACTGTAAGGCTATGGAATAATACAGTAGGTGCTGTTGTAAAGGATGTTGTAGTAAATATTTCAGATTTACCCAATACTGGTGGTACTTTAAATGGAGGTTTTATTGGTTGGACATATTTTAAATTTGATAGCAGTGTTACACTAATTGCAGGAAATCAATATTCAGTTAGAGCATTTTCTTCAGTAAATAGTACAGTAACTGTTTATCGAAGTGCTGTTACAAATAACTGGAGTCGAGCTCTTGTTACTACAACTACACAAGCACCTGTAGCAACCGATACAGTGATAACTTCTGGTGAATATACTGCAGCAGGAGTTAATACTATTGTAACAGTTACTATGAATAGTACTTCTCTTGCAACACAATATGGAAATTGTTATGTGGGTAGTAATGGAACCTTTAATTATGGAATAGCACCATCAACAAATTATGGATTGAGATTAAATGGTGATTTAATAATTGGTAGAGGAGCTACATTTACAATTGGGACTTTTGCTAATCCAATACCTGCAACATCTACTGCAGTTCTAGAAATAAATTGTGCCTCAGCTTTACAATTTGGAATTTTAAATTATGGTACATTAGAAACAAAGCATGCAACTACTATATTACACAGAGCTCTTTTAGCAGCAGATATTGCTGTTGGTGCAACAACCATAACAAGTAATGTTGCTACTGGATGGAGACAAAACGATACTATCATTATTCCAAGCACAACAAGAACAACTACTCAAATTGATCGAAGAGTTTTAAGCTCAAATGCATCTGGAACTACATTGACTATTCCTGCAACAACATTTGCTCATGATGGTAATGCTGCAATCTTTATGCAAGCGGACTTAGTAAATCTTACTCGAAACATAAAAATACGTAGTGTAAATGCAACATTCAAAACTCGTTTCCGTCAAGGATTACAAGGGATAACTACATTTTTTGATGTAGAATTTTTTGAATTAGGTGCAAATTCTCATGCCAGTGGAACATCAACTTATACTGGAACGTTTAATGTACAACAATGCACGTTTTGGCAAATTAACAATCCAGGTACAAGTACATTATTTGCTAGTTTATTTACTACTACATACACTTTATCTAATAACATTTTCTTTAGTTACTCTGAAATTTCCGGAACAATTAATGATAATAATTTGATAATTGGTTTTGCCGGTTTTGCTACACATTTTGGAGGAAGCATTGGTAGTAATAATGTTATATCATCCTGTAGTAATGCTGGCTCACAAAGTAATCCCTTAACAGGAACTTCTGGTAATAAATTTTATGCAAATGGTGGAAATGGTGCGCTTTATCTTACTTCCAATTCTACTGGATATTCGGTGAGTAATTACATATTTTTTAATAATTCAATTGCTATTAGATTGATAACAGGTAACTCAACTACAAGCATAGATAGATCAGTATTTGAAAAATTTGAAAATTGCTATTTTTACGGAAATGTAACAAATTTAAATGTAATTGCTTCTTCTTCTGGTGGTACTTTTAGAAAACTTTGGTTTAATAATTGCTTCTTTTGGGCAGGTAAAACAGGACTTCTAACTGCTATTGGATATTCAGCAATGTTTAATGATTACACACATTTTTCAGATTGTACATTTGGGAAAAATCCTAATGGTGTAGATAGCCTTTTTTCAACTTCATGTATAAGAGGTGGTCAAGTTGGAACTACATTAACAAATTGTTTATTTTTTGGAATAACTGCATCTTATGCTTCTACGGCTGCATTTACTTCTGTGAATGGATTTAATGGAGTAACATCATTAAAACATGGTGGAGTAAATAATGAATATCGACAATTTCAAAGTAATGGTTTTATTCAGAATGATAATGTAATCACTTATAATGGTCTTCCAACTATAAGAATAAAACCTGAGGTTACAACAAATAAAACATTTTCAAATCCTTTTCGAATAGCTGTTAGTTCAGGGCAAACCTGTAATGTTACTATTGCTATTAGAAAATCAGTTGTTGGTGACGGTGCTGCATATAATGGAAATCAACCAAGATTGATGTATGCATTTAACCCTTTAGCGGGAAATTTAGCAGAGACAATGGCAGTTAGTGCCACAAATGCAGCAAATGGTACTTGGCAAATATTAACTTATACAACACCTGTGATAAATCACGATAGTGTATTAGAGTTTTATGTTGATTGTGATGGAACAGCAGGATGGATAAATATTGATGATTTTAAAACAACAACATCTAATGATACAAGAGGATTGAATTATTGGTCAACTGTTGGAGTTTACTCTGAACCTGACTGGAGAAGACCTGGTGGTGCTGTAACATTCACTACTTAATACCCAATTCTAATAATTTTATATCTCTTAATTGTTCTTTTTTACAAGTTAGTTTAAAGAATTCATTTATCTTACCAAAGATTTCTTCCTTAGCAATCTCTGGTAAAGCACCTACTTTTTTCAATGAATACATATCAATGTAAGGTATATCAGGAGTTTGTAACCAATAATCATATTTGTTTTCTTTTTCACAAACATCCATTTGTATTTTCATACATTTTCTTTTAGTCTCCCAACCACCTGCAAATGTGTACATTGAAATATCAAATACTTTCATATCTTTATCAAAGTATTGTAATACCATATCAATATCAGTATTGGTTATTGAAAATTCAGAGGTGATAAGACCATCACCTCTTCTCTTATAGTGATTTACTTCAAAATATATTTCAATAAATTCTATTATTTCATCAACTGTGTATGTATAATTTCTACTAATCATTTATTATCTTTTCTTCAAGTATATTAATAAAGTATTCATCAGCTTCTTCAATCTCATTTATAAGAAATTCTTTTTGTTTGTCATTAAACTTTGTATTATCAATAACAGACTTTTTAAGTAATTTTTTCTTATCTAAGTCAGATGAAATATTGTAAATAAAGTCTAAAGTTTCTGTAATTATTCTTATTTTACTCATAGAATCATTTATCTTTTTATATTCCATTTCAACAACTTTCTCAGGTGCTCTACTTGTAAATTCTTTATTACTTAATTTAATAGAAATTTTTTCAACAAAACCAATAAGGTATTCCAACTCTTCAATCATTTTTGAAGTGTCAATACTTTTACCAGGATTTTCAATATCAAAATATTTTTTAGGTGGAATAACAACAATCTCATTCTTACCTACATTAAAAGTAAGACCTGCTGCTCTATATAAATTTTTTTCTTTATCAGTCATTTAGTAATTCTTTTAGTTTTGTATCTCTGTTATAAACAGTATAGTGTCCATTTATTATTTTGTTTATATCATCAGGTTCTACCAATCTACATTTGCTTTTCTTTATCAATTTATCTAATTTATAGTATCTATACCAATAAAGAAGTGCTGGTGAATCAGTAATATTAATTTTATACTCTTTAAAATCATTATCAATTTTTTTATATGTTGATAAAGTATAACCAATCTGATATGAACTCTTAGTTATTAAAAGTACATTATCTACATCAATTATTTTCATATAATATGAAATAGAATTTAGTATATAACCACCATTCATTCTTGTATGAATTTCAAATGAATCATCAAAATTTTTAATATTAATAAGTTTAATTACTTTATAAAAATTAATAAAACTTTGTTTAAAGTTCATATTGTTTTTGAATTTTGTAATTTCTTTACCATTTTGTCTACCAAATTCAAAAATAGATACAGTCTCTAATATAATGTACATAAGTATTAACCCACCTATTACCATTGGTACTATAATAGATAATATATTTATCATATCTCATTTCTTTTTCTTGATTTTGATGATACATATGGATATAATTTCTTGTGAATTTCTAAACAATTAAAAATATCATCACCATCATAGTCAGTTATTTGTACATGATAACCATTATATACTGAATAACCAATTTTTGGTCTTTCATCAGATTCTATAATTTCACCATTAACTTTATATAGATACTTTTCTGTTTTTGAATCATAATATGTTTGTAAATTGGGAAAATAAAGGTATCTTGATTCACAATTTGTGATTGAATCAAATGGTTCTTTTTTTCCTTCTTGAGAAAAGGAATAAAATGTAAGTAGTAATAGTAATAGTGTTTTTTTCATTTTACAAAGATAATATAATTTTTTAAATTAATATATAAGTTATGAAATATTTAAAAAAATTTAATGAGGTAAATGAAGATCATATAAATGAAGGTCTTAAAAATATGTTCTTAGTACCTTTATTGGTAACTATGGGTTATATAAATTCACAGAATGTAACTCCTGAAAAAGTAGAAGAAGTTCTACACAAAAAAGCAAAGAATATTGTATTTGATAAAACTGAATTACAAAGTAAAGACTTAAATACTATAGTTGATGAAAAAGCACATTTAGTTTATGACTTCTTAACATCTGCAGGTGCTGATGTTAGAAAAGAGGATTTTGAAAATTTCTGTGATGTTAATAATATAGATAAGAATTTCTTTGATAAATTTTTATATACTACTAAAGGTTCATTCATAACAAATGTAAATGCATTTGGTAATATATTCCAAGCCAATTTGAACTTAACTAAAAACATTTCAGTATTTGCTTCTAAGGATCCATATAATAAAAACTTAGGTTTGAAAATAAACTTCTAAATAGAAAAAGACTCAATTTGAGTCTTTTTTATTTATCTAAGATTCCAAGGTATATCATCTACACCATCATCTGTTAAATATCTACCTTTTTTAAGTTTTCTTAATTCCCATTTATTATCTAAATATCTATTTTTAAGGAATTTTTCAATTTCATCTACACTATTAAATCTTAATTCATTTGGTGTATAGTGTGGCCACATAGTATCAATAACATCTAACCATTTAATAACTATTTGATTATTTTCATTGTCTATAGATACCTTTTCATAATGGTGATGTGGTTTAAAGTTTATACCTATTTGATCTGTATATATTGCACCAGAATGATACTCAAATATAATTGGATTCTCACTTATAATTTTCATTGGACAAATACCTTTTTTAAGTTGTTTTTGTATATCCTCTAAAATTATTAGGACTTCAATAATGGTATCATTACTAAATTCTTCATTTATAAATTGGTTATAATTTTTAATCATAATTATATTCTGTTAGGTAATCCACCCATATCCCATTTTTCTCTACCATCTTCTGTTTCACCAGTTTTGGTCATTTTTAATAAGTTCATCATATCTAATGCACCATCAATTTCATCTTCTGAAAGATTACCTGCAATTGCATCTATATCTGCTTCTGAGAATCCATTTAACATTTCAACTGCTTGAACAATTTGCATTACACCATCATAATCTTCTTGAGTTAATAAACTTTCACCACATTTAGGACAAGGTTTACCAATACTTTTTTCATAGTCTTCTAATTTAACTGATGGATCTGAGTAATCACAATTATCACATTTAAGACCAGATATATTCATATCTATATTATTCATTTCATTAAACTTTTTTAAGTGTTTCATTTATTATAATTATTTTTTACCAATCACAAGCAAATCTTATTGTATCTAAATTGTAATCTACTAACAATTTAAGAATTGCTGGATAATATTCTTTTTTTCTTTCCCAATATTCTCCTGTATTACCATCAATTACTTTTTGACACCAATCTTTAGAATATCTACTTGATAATGTACCTTCTTCCCACATATCCATACCATCAAAGAATTCATTACCATCAAAGTCAAAATCATTTTCATCAATAAATTCAAGAAAGTCTGATGCACTTGCAACAGGTTCTATAAATACTTTCTTACTAACTGATTCATTTATTCTATCTGTGAACTTTTCCATAAATTATATATTAAAATTTAATTCTATATTTCTTTTACACTCTTCAAATCTTTCTTTCCAATCTCCACCAACTTCTATGAAATTACAACCTCTTAATACTAATTCTTCTCTAATAGTTTCATAATGTTCTTGTCTTATTTCAAGAAAACTTCTTGTACCATCTTGTACTCCTTCAAAATCTGGTTTCAATAAGATATACAAATCATATGGTTTCTTCTCTGAGAGTGTTTTTAAGAACCACTGGTCTTCTTCTTTAGTCCAATCATCACAATACATCTTTAAGAAAAGATATGTTGTTATATCCTCTGTATCACAGAATAATAATTTATTTGATTTTTTAAGATTCCAATCTTCTAATGATTGTCTACCAACTGAAATTGTTATAAAATCTTCATGAGTTACTTTATTACCATTAGCTTCATAAACTGTTCTACCATATTCATCAACAAAATTAGTTTGATACCAATTTGCCAGTTCTCTGGTCATTGTAGATTTACCAACAGATTCTGGACCCATTATGGCAATTCTTTTCACAAAGTATGGTTTTATTTGTTGAGGTATATAGTCCCATTTATCAAAAGTATTGGTTCTAATGGCAGTTCCTGATACAGGGTATGTAGTTCTTTCCTTATCAACTAAAAAGTGTTCTACACCAAGATATTTAGCAAAATCATCACCATAACTTTCAGATGTAAATACTGCATCTAATCCATCAACTAATTTATAGATTTCTGGAACCCAATAAGAGTAGAATTCATCAAGAGTTTTACATTCATAATCATATTGAGGAAGTCCTGTATCATCAAAGTTATATACAGTTACATTAGGATTATCTTTATAGATTTCTTTTAAACAATTAAATCTGATTTCACCAGGTATTGTCTGAGATTTATTATGTGAGATAACTACATGAGTATGCTCACTATTTTCTATAGCAGTATCAATTAGGTATAAGTGACCTAAGTGAGGTGGGTATGCCTTCATTAAGGCAAGTGAATTTTTATATTTTTTCATTTTCAATTAGTTTATCAATGTCTGAAAAGTTGTTGTCCATTATTAAATAAAAATCATATATTTTTGAAGCGGTTTCTTTTTTTATGATATTTATTTCTTTGTTTTTTTCCCAATAATACCAAGATTTTATTTCAAATATTATATTTGTGTTTTTTATTTTAAAATCACTGAAATACATATGTTCTTTACCATTCATATCAAAGTAAGGAATTGTTGGTCCTTTTTCAATAATATCTAATTTACCTTTAGATTCCAAATATTGTATAAACTTTAGTTCATATTTACTTTGATAGTCCAATCCTTTATATTCTTTTGTATGTATTCTTGCCCAACCACTACCAGGACTTCTACGACCTTCTTTAAAAGCAAGAATTGCAGACTCACTCATTTTAGTTTTAACCTCTTCACTTCTTTTACTTCCAGTATTTGCACTATGTGCTTTTTCCCAAGGTTTTGCCTCTCTTATTTTTATTTTACTACTTTCCCAGGTAAATGGATTACCATTTAACTCCATAAATTTTTTTGTACCCTCTTTAGATTTTTCTGAACAAGGTTTGCCAAAGTTACCATTTCTTTTACCTTTATTAAAACATTTATTACAATAATGTATATTACTTTCTACATCTAAATCTCTTATACGTCTTTTATGAATTATATTACAATCATCACATATTAAATTTATAGATATGGTTCTAAATGTTGATCCTTTTAGAAGAGTCCAGTGTACTTCAATCTCATTTCCTTCAATTTTTTTACCTATTTTTTTCTCCCACTTTGTTTTACTTATATCAGATATTGTAATTTTAACAATTTCACTTTCTTTTATATACATTTTAATAATTTCTTTTTATGTATATATTACAATTATTACCTCTTCTTTAAGGACATATTCCATGTTTTTAATCCTGATATTGCAAGTAACAAAAATACAAAATATATTCCAGTTGACCAATAAAGTCCCTGAGAATAAAATAAATAAATGTAAAGTACATCTGCTGCTATCCAATAATACCAATTATCTATTTTTTTGAATGCTAATAATAAAGTTCCAACTATACTTAATCCTGTTGTTATACCATCAAGATAAGGTTGTTTATCACCAGTCATTAGAAGTACAAATGATATAAAGAAACATAGTAAACCAGTTGTTATTGCAAATAGATTTACATCATGTTTATCTAATTTCTCAATAGGTAGAATTACTTTATCTTTCTTCCAATTATACCAACCATATAATGATTGAGCTATAAAGAGAAATTGTAGGAACATATTTCCCCAAGTTTTTGTTTGATAAAACAAAATCCCATAGAATATGACACCTACAATACCTACTGGCCATGTAAGAAAGTTGTTTTTAACTGCAAGGATTACAGATAATAAACTAAAGACTACTGCTATTA
>Ga0208195_1002779_pt1 | contig 15784 bp, 19 predicted proteins | sample AD_UKC077_MetaG_FD_184441 | JGI IMG/M metagenome (GOLD analysis project Ga0208195, IMG submission 184441) | Active sludge microbial communities of municipal wastewater-treating anaerobic digesters from USA - AD_UKC077_MetaG (SPAdes) (version 2) | ecosystem: Engineered > Bioreactor > Anaerobic >...
TGTTATGCACCCGTTTGTATTAGATGGTTAGGGTCTAAAATCAATTAATCAATACTATAATAAATCTTTGGCTAAATTAAAATCTATTGCTTCAAAAGTTAATAAAACTAATACTACTAAAAGAATTACAAGGTTGCATAACAAACGAAACTTTAAAGTTGAGAACTATTTGCACAAAGTGTCTAAACTACTTGTTAAAAAGGCTGTTGAAAACAATGTTAATACTATTATAATTGGGTTAAACAAAGATTTTAAACGTAATATAAACATTGGTAAAATTAATAATCAAAAGTTTACTCAAATACCATTTAATAATCTAATTAACAAAATAAAATATAAAGCTGAATCAATGGGATTAAATGTTATAATTACAGAAGAATAGTATACTTCTGGAACAAGTTTTTTAGACAATGAACAACCTGTTAAAACTAATTATAATAAGTCACGACGAAAATTTAGAGGACTATTTATTAGCAACTTTGGTATAAAAATAAATGCTGATGTTAATTAGTAGTACCAAATTTTAAAAAAAGTATTCCCAAACGTCTTTGACAATGGGATAGAGGGTGTGGTGTTACACCCAGTTGTTTTAACCATCTGAACAATAAACAGTTTACACATTATCTACTAATTTTGAACAATTTAAATATTTTGGTAGATAATAGATAACATGGTATAGCAGGAAATAAAATACTAAAAAGCATGAGAAAACATTGCGAACCAACCGTAAAAGATTTTGAAGATGCAATGGAAAAACATTGGCAACGTTATGACAGTAAAATACAAATACAAATAAATGAAATCCAACCCAATACTGGAATTAAAAATATTATTTTAATTGGAATTAAACTTGGATTTGTCATTGCTGAATCTAAAATGAATTGGGAAGATACTGGTTACCACTATTTTTTCAGAAATACCATTATCTATTCTGATTAAAGTGTGTATGTAATAATTAAAAGGAGGATGATAAAGATGAATACACATTATTCTGGTTCAACTGAATTTGAATTTACAAAAACTGAATTAACAGCATGTTGGGAATGTGGTGGTGGATTTTCATCAACAGGAAAAGCCCAATTAGTTGCATCTGCAGATGGTGGAAAAATTAAACCAATTTACATTAGAACAAGAGGTCAACTTGCTTGCGATAATCATGCACTATTTGTTGTACAACTTGGAGATTTAATTGTTCAAGCAAATCACCATAGATTTGATTTTAATATTTTAATTGGAGAAATTGTTAAATTTGAAATTGATCAATTTGGAAGAAAATTTGCAAGATTAAATTCAATCAATTATTTTAGCCAAGGAGAATGGGAAACCAACCTAACTGAAAATTTTGTAGAATTAGTTAAAGCAGCAAAAAATAAAGCAACAGATTACCATTGCAGAAGTGTTTATTGGGCAAAATCTGAATAAAATCTGAATAAAAAAAAGACCCTATTTTATTAGGGTCTTTTAATTTTAAATTATTTTTGATTTACCTAAGATTGATTCAAGATATTTGTCTTAATCCACTCTTGTGTTTGAGGATCAAATCCCTATAACACTTTATCAATAACACCTTTTTGAACACACATTTTAATACCCTTATCTAATTGTCCTAAAAGGTTCCATCTTTCAGGGGGGCTGCCATTGTTACCCATAGCAATCATTTGTTGAATCCATCTTTGTGTATAACTAATTAGTTGATGATCATTAACATCTTCAATTCCAAATTTAAGATTTGGTAACAAATTATCTTTTATTTGCTGCCATTGTTCTATTTCTCTCTACCTATCCTAACCAACTTTTCTTGCTTCAATCTCACCAAACAATTTTTCTTCTAAGTCAATTTCTAATCTTTGCCTTTCAAATAAATCCAAATCTGGATTTTCCAGTTTATGTTTTATCTCCTAAATATCTACCAATAGACGTCTGTAATCAAAAGACAATCTAATTAATTCTGAAAAATGAACTGATTGTTCCCTTACTGATTGCCAGTATTTTGCATCAGGTGTTGGAAAATGTACATCATCTAATACTGATACTTCCATTTCTGTTCTTGTTCTAAAAATTTGTGAAGTCTTGTACTAATGCAAAATGTTTTCTTTTATTGAATCTAATTTATCAAATGCTTCTTTGCTTAATAGGTCTGTTCTATGCAATACACTCAAATAATCCAAAACAATACACCATCCTTTATTCTTAAAATCTTATTTGTATTATACCATAAAAAATTCAATTTGTCAAGACCCAGTAGTAAATCTCCAAGTAGGTCCTTCTATTCTTCCACATTCATTTTGCTATTCCACTCTCCAATAATAGACGGAATTTGAATCTAAATTATTCTCTATTTCATCTGGCATATATTCATCATATTGTATAAATATACTATTTCTTATAACACCAGAAATCTAACTATTTTTTGTTATTTCTAATTGTAGAATACCAAAATCAGTTTTTTGCAAATTTTCTGTTATTTCACCATCAAAATCAGTATCTATAGATAAGTTAGTTAAATATGGTTCTTCTTGAATGATATTCATACCATTCTAAATTGAACTTCCTCTTTTTGGTAAATCATAATTATTTATTGATTGAGTTCTATAATATAATGTCTAACCTTTGAATGGATTCTATTTGTCCTAAAATACTTTAAATCTTTTTAATTTCTATCCTGTTTGCAGATTAACCTATTGTATATAAAAATATCTTTCATAACTTGTTTTACTTTCTAATTTTGTCTATAATAATGGATATAATTCTGGTGATTCTAATGGAGATGTATCAAAAGACATTAAAGTCAACCTATCTGTTTCTACTTCTAATCCATATGAAAATTTACAAAATAATTTAATATCCTATTTTGTATATTGGAATTCATTATATTTAGTTGTTGGATTCTGATTTCCTTTTTCTAAGTATATTGTATAAGAAATAGGTTGATTACCAATACTTTCTTTCCAACTTAATTTTACATTTCTTTCTATATTTGTCTAATTATTACTTGGATAAGGATTATATGGTAATGTTGGTTCATAACAATCAGAAGAAACTGTTTTAAATTGTGATTTTAATGATTCCTAATTACCACATTTGTTTTTCTACACTACATACCATTCATATTCTTCTTCCTGTGTTAAATATTTATATATAAACTTATTTGTATTGATATTAAACTATATTTTGACATATGATGTATCTGCTATTTTTTTAAGATAAACATCATAATGTTTCTAATTCATTGATATATTCCATTTAAATTCTGTATTATATATTGGTGTAGATTCCTATTTTGGATATTCTAATTGTGGTATAGCTGGCTAACTCGTACAATCTATTGTTGTAAATCTATATACTTCACTTTCTCTTATACCACAATCATTCTATAAAGTAATTTTCCAATAATAATTGGTTTCTATTTCTAATCCATTTACAATCTTTTCTATACTATTTATATTTTCATATTTATAGATTATGTCTTCTTCTTCAAATGTATTTGTTTTTGATATATATAATGTATAATTTTTATTATATAAATTCTAATCTAACCAATGAAATCTTAAATTATTTATATTTACATTTTTACTAAAATTATATGGTTCTATTAGTGTTATTTCCTATGGTATATCTATACAATTTGTTGTATTAAACTCAATAATATTTGAGAAATTAGAATTACCACAATTATTTTTCTATTGTATTTTTAAATAATAATGTGTACGTTGCTCTAATAATGGTAATTCATAACTATCTCCTTCTATATTTGATACTTTCTAATTTTCTAATTCATCTAAAGTTTTACCAAAATACAGATCATATGTTTTCTAATTTTCTTGGTGTATCCATTCAACAATTATTGGCTGAATTACATTATCACTATCACTTAAAGGATATGTTATTATTGGAGTTGAAGGAGTATCTGCACAATCTAATGTTGTAAATGAAATATAATTACTGTCTAAGTATCCTATGTCATTTATCTATCTTATTTTTATGAAATAAGTTGTGTTTAATAATAATGATTCTTGAAACTAATATGAATATTCTTTTATATTTTGCTAATATTTACTTGTATCTAATGTATTTAACATATTGGAAATATATATTTCAAATGTATCCTAACCTTGTGCAACCCAAGAAATTGTTGGTTTCTAACTAATTACAGTATTTGATGACTATGGAGTTAATATAGATATGTATTCAGGCTAAGTATTCCAAGTTGAAGTTGTAAAATAATATATTTCTGAGCTTTTTGTTCCACAATCATTTTTCTATACAACTTTCCAATAATATGTGCTATCTTGCTATAAATTCAAATACTAAAAATTTGTTGATGTAATATCAGATTTAATAATATTAGACTCTGTTAAAACATATGTATTCCCAATATAAATATCAAATGTACTATAATTTATTGAACTCCAAGTAAATTGCATATTTGTAGAAACATTTTGTAAACTGTTTGATGGATAAATTAAATTAACTGTTGGCTATGAAAGACATTTTTTAGTTGTAACTCGCACAGTATTTGATGATTTTATACTTCCACAATCATTTACCTATTTTATAAATATATAATATTCAGAATCAACTTGACCTTGATATTCAAATGTTGTTGTATATGCCTTATTTATTAAAACCTAAGAAGCTTCTGTTCTTCCAATATATACTTCATAATAAGAGATAATACTGTTCTATGTTTCCTAATTTTGCCAAGTTATCTGTAAAGTAGTATTTAAATTTTCACTATTATTTATTGGATTTATAATGTAAAAATTATTCTAATGTGTTTCACAATTTACTGTTCTAAATGTATTTATATCAGATGTAACTTGCTAACAATCACTTTTCTATATTATTTTCCATTTATAAAATGTATTCTTTTTTAATATTGTAGTATCTGAATATATATTTGCTTGAATATTACTCTTAACACAAGTTAATTCATTATCGTTTAATGTCTATTCACCAATATATAAATCATAAAAATTCTAATTACTCTAAAAATTCCAAGTGAAAGTTCTGGTTGCTCTTAAAATCCCCACCTAATCATCTGAAGGTGTTTTTAATATTGGTTTAGATGGTACAGTCTAACAATGTATAGTTGTAAAATAATATGTATTATTATTTATTGATTCCCCACATTGATTTTTCTATATAACTTTCCAATAATAAATTGTGCCAGTTCTTAATATTGCATTATAAGTGTATTGCTTTTCCATCAAATTTTGTTTTATTAACTGTAATGCTTCTTCTGATGTACCAAGATAAAAATCATAATATGTATTTGATAAAGTATTTTCATCTTCCCATACAAACGTTGGAGAAACAGAAACATTAAATTGCATATTAATTGGTGTTTCTGGTGTAATTTTTGTAGGAATATCACATACAGTCACTGTTATCTCATCAGAATAATTTCCAAATGTACAAGAATTTTCCTAAACAATTTTTATAGTATAATTACCCTATCTATAAAATCCATAAGAAAAAGTAGTATCTGTTATTGATATACTATTTAATTTATTACCATTTATATAAATATCATATAATGGAATTGATCCATTTGTTGGTTCCCAAGAAATTAAAGTTGGAACTATTTGTGTATTTTTAATAACAGAATTCTATATTGGATATGTTATTTTTGGATTTATTGTTATCTATTCACATTCCTACACTATGCTAAAATTATAAAAAGTACTTGAAGATTTATAATTAATATTTATATCATCTATTGCATTACAAGGAAGGCAATATCCTTCTAATTGATAATTTCCAATATCTAATGTTGCTGGAATCTAATTCTCCTTGATATATATTTCCTGTGTAACCATTTCTGTAAAGGACTTTAAATAAACAGTCTGTTGCGTCTATAAATTTCTTATTTTTAATATATATTTAATTACTTTTCCATCTTCCTAATTAATAGGTTTATACCAACTCTATGAATATTCATTTGTTTTGTATAAAATGTTTGTAGATAATTGCAGATTTCGTATTGGATTTAATATAATATATCCTATTCTTTGTAATAACAAACTATTATTAAATTGCATTTCTTCATTACAATTATCACAAAATATTCTAAAATATATTGGATAGCAATAATCGTTCTTAAAATCGTCTGGGTAACTGCTAAAAATAAAATCAGACTCTGATTGTGAAAATTCAAACACTCCATTTGAAGGTATTTTTGTATTAAAATCATAAATTAAAGATGCTTCTGTTAAATCATAATACTATTTTATTCTATAATTAAACTAAGGAGTTCCTTCTATGTCGTTTATATTTATTCCACAGTTTAGTGAAAAACTATTTCCTCTAATTATATCAGAATTTTTATAGAAGTCTGTATTATTAGACCATATCTATTTAATACAATCTGTTGCCTATATTATTTTCTATGTTATACATTTTTCAGAATTTGTACATTTATTTTTCTAAGAAATTTTTAATATATTTTCACCAACAGTTGTAAATACCAATGTTTCAAATAGTGTTGTATATTCTTTAGAAGATATTAAATACTCATTTAAATAAACACTATAAATCGTTGGCTATGTTCCAATAATAACTGGCTATTCCCAACTTACTGTGACTTGCTGATTGATTACCACATTATAGTTTTTTGTTCCATTTATCAAAATATTTCTTGGGCTGCTTTCTACTGGCTAACAATAGTTTTCTGTATATATAATCTAACTTCTACTTGAAGTTATAGTAGAACAATTTGGGTTATACTATATAACTTCTATAGTATAATCAATTGAATAATTTGTGGTTTTTGGAAAATTATTTATAATATCTTTTGAAATAACAAAATCACAATATGATACTTCGTCTGTATTTGTAAACAAAGAACACATATAAGGAAAGAATATATCACTTGAATATACAATTTTTGTACTCTGTAAAATTTCTTTTATAATTATTTTAAATTTTCTGCAATACTATTCACCAGAATTATAATTTAGTCTAATAATTAAATCTGAATCTTGCTGAATATTAAATATATCAGACGAATCTGTCATGCAATAATTATTTTGGCAAATTGAATTGAAAAACTAATTAGAACTTACATTTATGCAAGGTGAAGAAACAGGTACATCACAAATGTTATTGGTTGTTGTAACCATTATACTTCTACTAATACTTGTTATATTTTCATTATTGCAATTTTTCTAATATAAGGTTATTTGATGAATTCCTTCTGTTAATGTGCTTACATCAATCGTTTTTGTATATAGATTATTAATTGGAAATATTGTTTCAAACTCATTATAATCTATAAAATCTATTGAAATTTTATAATAAATTGGAGAATCACCAATTGGTTCATTCCAACTCAATGTAACATATTGTGTACCAACTTCTATACTATTTTTATCAAGCAAAAAATTTAAATTAGTTACTCCCAAACAGCTCATATTTTAACACAACCTTTATAAAAAAAATCACTACGTCTACAATGATAAAATTTCCTAATCACGTCTATTTAGCCACTATGACTATTCTTCTTTATTTGAACAAATTGTCTAAATTTTATTTATTTTATTTTTTAAAGTAGTATATTGCTCTTCATCTTCATCAGTTTTAATAGATTCACTATTTTTATATAAATAATAAAACTATAATAGATATTTATACATAATTGTATCGAATAAACTTTCAAAATCCTACATATTTAATACATTATTTTTAAAAGCCTCTTTAAAATCAATCAATATTGAATCTTTACCCCTCTACTAATACATATTAATTACCTTATCATCTAACAAACTTAAATCTGTTGATATAGATTCAATAAGAGATACATCGTCTGACTCTTTTAATATAATATTTTTTATAGATTCTTTAAGCATTATAAGTATATCTGGATAATCAATATCAATTGATTTTTCTTTTTCTGTGAAATAAGATTCTTTTAATATTTTTGGTAATACATCTCGTATTACTTTTACAGATTTAACAACCTATTCTGAAAACAATTGAGTAGATACTTTTTTACTCTCTTCTTCTGAATATTCATCAAATACATCATTAATCAATGAATTAAATTCTTGAATAAAATTATCATCATATTTTTTAACATCATAAAATTTATTTGTTATAAAAGCAAATCCCTCATTAAATCTTTTAATTTTCTTTTTTAAAATTATAATTTGTGATAATTCTAACATAAAAATTACACCACCTTTATTATTATTAAAAAATCAAGGATGTCCATTTACTGTACCAACAACATTTGAAAATACTGTTGGGGTTGTTATCGTAGTATCAACAACAAGAGGTCCTGTCATATTTACAATACCATTTATATTTATTATTGGCTACGTTAAATTTATTGCGATTGACTATGTTAAGTTAATGCTTTTTGATGAGAAAAGTGTTATCTCACCATTATCCATAAAAATATAACAAGTACCACTTCCTATTACTGTAACTTTGTGTTTTGCATCTGATCCAGTAACAGTTACAAATTTTTTCTATAATGTAGTTCCTGTTATATTTTCTGTTTTGGTCTATTCTTGCATCTATGTTCTATTAGCAGTATGTTCATAATTCATCATCTATGAATAAGTTTTATTTATATTTATATCACCAGTTGTACAAGTATATGTCCTATTATCATTTATTTCTCTCTAAAATGTTACTATATTTGTTTTAGTATAAGTGTCTAAATCTTCTGATAGATGTTCAATTGAATATTTATTCATTGCTCTATCTGTATATTCATCAAATATTTTCCATTGTTTTTCTTTTATTTTATGTTCTTCTAAATTATAATATCTAAACAACCAATCTGGATCATATGTTTTTTTATCATCATCTATAAAATATAAGTCTTCTTTCATAATACTGTGTTCTTGCCATTTGTGCTTTGAAAAATCTAATTCACCTTTTTTAAATACTTCTTTATGAAAATTATAATGTACATATTCACCTTGAATATGATAATTTTCATTATTTTCATATCTCTAATGCCTTGCATTTGGTGGGTCTAAATACCAAGTTTCTTTTATAAAATTTCTTTCCCAATAATGCAATAAATCTGACATTTTTCTTTCTTCATATCTTCTATATCTTGAATGCTCAAACTTTTTATCTGTTGGGAATGTGTAATACCAAAAATGTTTATCTATACTATGCCATGATTCTCTAAAATCATCGTGCATATCATGTTTTTGCTCTTTATCCCATTCTTCCATATGTATGCAAGGATTACATTTTGGCTTTGGATAAAAAAATTCATAGTGTTTTTTATAATCAGAATAATAATCTTCTGGTAAATTCATTGAATGCTTTTCTTCTTTTAACTATATATGCTCCCTATATGGTGTTTCTCCTTTTTCTTCTGGGGTTCTTTTCCAAGTTTCTTTTTTATCTTGTATTAACCAAAAATCATTATTTTCTTTTGTGTCTTTTCTATTATATGTTTGATGACGTGAATGTGGTCTACGTTTATCATCTTTCTCATCCTATTTAATATAATACCAAACAACTTCATCTGACTATTGCTTAACAAAATGTTCTTTTTGATCAAATCTATTTTCAAATTTACCATCATATTGTTTAACTTCATCTGGTGCTGGGTCTTCTGGGCAGTTTCCTGAATATTCAGTTCCACGATACCAAAATCCATGGGTTTTAATTTTTCTCTAAAATTCTTCTTTCATATTATAATCACATAAAAATTCTTCTTCACTATGTATTTGTTCCCAATTTGGATTTCTATACCAGTTTTGTAACTTCTTATGAAATTTTGTTCTATCATTATACATATCATAAAATTCTTCATTTTCATAAATCTAATGTCTATCTAATGGAGAATGCTTATTCTTTTCTTCCAATCCTGGTTCATGCCATAATTGCTTTTTTGTCAACCAAATCTACTGTTCTTTTTTCTCCTATGATTCATTTGATTCTCGATCACTATTTCCATGTTCAACATCAAACCTTATAATAGTTTCATATTCAACCTATCTTTTTTTACTTTCTAACTCTTTTGGCAAATCCTCATCAACTATTTCTCTTCTGTATTTTCTGAATTTATCTACAAAATCATAATATATTATTTTTTTATCCCATTCTTCAAAATATTCATGTTCTAAATCCCAACGTTTTCTATAATTATCAGAACCAAATTGTACTATTTTTGGATTTCTTACAATCTATAAATCTCTTATCCATTGAATGTGTCTATCCCATTCATTATTTTGCTTAACCCCACCATAAAATGATGTATCATATTTTGTTTCAATTGAATCATTATGACCTTTTTTTGGCTATCTTGTATCTTCAATTACTTCGCTACTATAAGGTATTTCTTTAGATATATCATCATGAATATTTCCATTATATACTTTTGTATCATAAGTTTTTGTATTATATTCTGGTGTTTGATATATATATTCTTTATTTTTATACTAAGTATTCCTATTTGAATCATAAGAAAAATCAGAATGTAAATCTTCTTGTTCACCAAATATTGCTTTCTAAGGTCCTGTTCTTACACTATTTTCTTCACTTCCACCAGAATCAAACCCATCTTCTCCACTACCAAATTTCCATATATCAACATTTTTTCTACAAGGTTGATGTACAAACTGCATTGCTTCCCTATATATTGCAAAATCCAAAAAATCACCCTATGTTACAGATGTTCCACCAGAAACTTCTTCTTCCCCTTTGTTTATTGTATCTTCTGTTGTCTAAGTTGTTTTCTTCTTAAATTGAACACTACCTCTGTTTCCACCAGTTTTTAATTTCTAATATCCATTTTCACCTTTTACATCCCATCTTGGGGTAGAGCCCTAAGATACATCCTCTTGGCTTCTAAAATCTATTTCAAATTTTTCTTCAAAATATTTCTATTCTTTTATTTTTTTAATATATTTGCTTAAATCCTTAGTTAAATATTCATGCTCTAACTTATATGTAAAAGGATTTAACTATAATAAATTTTCACTTCTATAAAAATCATCAAAACTGTTCTCATGGTTCTATGAATACTCAACATTATTCCATGTCATTGGATATGTTACTAATTTCTTATGTTTTGTTTCTTTTTCTGGAGAATCTTCATCTTTTACAGGAAATGAATCATTAAATTCATTTGGGTCTGCTTTATCTAATTTTGAATTGTGTATCTAACCAAAATCTATCCAAAGATTTTTTCCATTAGATTCTTTAAGTCCACCACCTTTTGGATATTCTTCTTCTGTTTCATGTTCTGTTGAACGTGGAAAATTATCTATAATTCTCTCTTTAAATTTTTGTTCCTATAAGTCTGAAAAAGATTGGTCTGTTAAAGAGCCAGAAATTTTTAAATTTCTAACTATTTCATTATGTGCATATCGTTTATCTCTATCTTTCCAAACTTGCTTCTATTTTGATGGATTATGAACTCCACCGCCAGATTCTATATTTTTCCCACCTTGAAAAAATCTTTCTCTAAATTCATACTCTCCAGATTTAATTTTCCATTGATTTGTAAATTTAGAATATTGTACAGTTCTTCGATCATTTGGCTAAAAATAAAATATAGAATCCATTTGCTCCATAAATTCATCATCTTGAGGTGAATATTTTCTGTATTGGGTATGTCTGTTTGGGAAAAAATCAGGATTAAAATCACTATCCTAATGCTGACCCTCTTTTTTTCTATTATTTAATTGATCTTCATATAAAAAACCCCAACTTTTTAGTGCATATTTCATTTTTGATTTTTCTTCATTTAGCAAATCATCTTTATCACTAAAACGAGGTCTTTCTTTTTCTCTAATATCTGGTTCATAAATATCTGTATAAGATTGTACTTTTTGCTTTGGATATTCATCTACATGCTCTCTTGATGTTTTCCAATCATTAAAATAAGAATGTTTTATATTATCACAATCGTGTTTATCAAAATCTATATTATCATTTTCTGTCCACTATGGTGGCAATCTAAAACTATATCTTTGATGATTATAATTGATATCTTCATCTTTTCCAAAATTATTTGAATTCCAGTCTTTATATGTAATATCTAATGGTAAAAAATCATATATTCTTGTTTCTTCAACTTCTTTCTCATTCATGTATGGTCTAACTTTATATGTAATAAATGGAGTATATACTGGTTTGTTTATATCCCCATTTAAAAATTTTATTAAAATTGTAGAACCTCTTTGGGGAATTTGAAATTGACCAAAAAGATTATTAAATCCATATTGTGGAAGCTACCAAGGCAATTCCTCATCTGTTAAATCTCTATGTAATTCATTTATTCGTACTTTTATTCTGCCCCTAACAAGATTTATACCTTGCTATTTATTTATAGCATTATCTCCAGGAATACTTTCTTTGTATTTATCCTAATGGTAATTATCTTCCTATAACACAACAGTCTAAAAATAATAATTCTCTAATTTTGTACTATTCAAACCTAAAAAATCTTCTATCCCATAATTAATTAAATTAGTATTATACTTATCATTAAAATTTCCCAATTCAATCATCCTCTTATCTATCTTTTGTTTTTTATATATCTTCTTAATTTAACCAAATTCATTCTATTTTTTCAAATAAAAATAAAAAAATGCCCAAATTAAATAGGACATTTTTTGTAATAAATAATAATAAAAAATCAAATTTTAAGCTTTTTTTTGATTACATCAACATATGTTGGTAATTTTACACCATTAAACTAATCTACAATAACAGATTTCTATTTTCTGTATTTATTAAAAAATTGGATAAGTTCTGTATTGTTTGGATCATTAAAAAAATCTTTAAGATTTACTTCTTCATTTTTCTAATTTCTAAATTCATATATACCAAATACAAAACAATATTTAATAGATGGATTTTTCTTATTTATTAAAATCCAAATTTTATTATCTCCTCCTTCTTTCTCAAATTCTAAGTATTGATCAAATAATAATTCATATGCAGTTGAAACTGGGTCTGGTTCATCTAATAGTGATCTTCCTAAAAATCTACTCTATTGTTCTATTTGTTTTTGATAAAATAATTCAAATTTTTCTTCTGTATTATCTGGATTTCCAATCTTCATAAGTATAAGCATATTATCTAACATATTTGATAATTTCTAATCTTTTAACCAAATATTTATAAATTCTTGATGATAAACATCTCTTAATGTTTTACCCTATGTATTAGTCTACTAAATACACCATTTTGTATTTTCTCCAAGTTTAACCTATTCTTCTCTTGTTTCCTAATAAGTAATATACCAATTATTAGTTTCATATAATTTATCAGAAGGAATTAAATTTTTAATTTTTCTTTGTGATGAGTTTATATTTAATTTCTATTTATTTGTATTTGATATTTGTATCATTTGCTGAATACTTAATTTGGTGATATCTTTTTCTTCAATACTAATTAAATTTCTATCAGCTAATTGGTTATATACAGCAATCCCTTGTTTTACAGTATCATAATTATCAATGGTTAAATTTCCAGTTCTATATTGTTTCTATAACCAATCTTTGTATTTTCCTGTTTTAGTTGTATCAATAAATAATATATCTTCATAAAAATCTTCATCAAATTCAATATTATTTTTTTCACATATACTTTTTGTTTGCTCTAATCTTAAATCATCTCTTGCACTTTCATTTAATATTATTGTTTTATTTTTCATATACTACACTCCCATTATCGTATTAAGTTTGGTATCTAATCATTTTTTAGCATGTATTTCCTTCTTGATAATATACTCTCATAAAAAATCTATTTATTATCTATCTCTTTCATTATTACTTTTTCTGAATTTACACGTCCTGATATTGCTAATGATTTATGACTCCATGAGTATTCATTATTAAATGTAAACCAAATTTCGCCATAAGCATTCCTTTGACCACCATTTTTTGCAACAGGCTTTTTTATAACTGGAACTTGTTCATCTTGATAAAAACACCAATCTAATATTTTCCAATCTTGATTATTATTATATTCATCTTCTAAGAATAAGCAATATCCATGTCCGCCTTGTGGCTATGTTGGTGATGGTTTTACAAACCCCTACTAAACCTTTACTCTATATGATGGAACCCCCTAATACAATAATAAAGACTATATTAATATGGCACCATCTTCACAGTCGGCCAAACCACTTTGCAATGTTTCAAATGGGAATTGCCAAAATTCAGGACTTTTATTATTTGTATCATCTGATTTATATTTAATATTTTTTACTATAAATTGTTGAATCTATAACTATGTATCATTAAAAGTTTTATGTATCAAATTATATTGATCTAATATATGCCCTAAGATAGCTTCATTTTTAGTTAAAAATATTCTAACATCACAACTCTATTTTTCATTTGTTGAATATAAATTTCTTCCTTCATATATAATATTATCCTTCTACCATTTATCATTCCAATATTGTTCATTATAAATCATTGAAATTCCCCCTAAAAATTAAACACCAAGAATTTTTTTAAAATATTGTTTCTATTCTTTTTTTATTAAATTTTGTTTTAATTTAATGTATTCTTCTTCAACTTTATCTGACACCTTAAATGATTTATTATCCATTAACTTTATGAATTCATTTATTCTATTTCTTGATTCTGCTGTATTTTCTTCTAAGTCTTTATGCTAATTTTCGATCTATTTTAATAAAACACTGTTTTCTGGTACAACTTTGAAATATTTAAGTGAACTATTATTTTTGTCAATCTACTACATTTGAACCTATTCTGATGGAAAATCAAGATGTATTATTCTATGTGGTGCTTTTTTTATCTATTCAGATAAAATTTCGTCTGGAATATCAGCTTTATGATCATATTCCTTAACATCAATAATTAAATTATACCTATTAATGCTTAATAAATATTTAAAAGCCTATACACAAGGATTTTTAATTGCTAATATCTATTCTGGTTGATTTCTGATCTACTATAATTGAACTTTCTCTGATGGATTTTTAATATATTGAATCTAATAAAAATCACCATCTATACTTTTTGTATATGTTACCTACTACATTTGAACCTATTCTGATGGATTATCAATATATCTTATCTATTCCCCTGTACACTTAACCTATTCAATTTTTAAATCTTCTGATGGGTCATCAATAAATTTAATTGCTTTACCGTCGTATATTATCTACTATGATATTATATCTTCTGTTGGATTTTTAAGATTAGATAAAATATATTCTGCATTATTTTTACTATCTAACCTGTTTCTAAGTTTAGATATTATTTCACTTTTAGTAAGATTATTAACTGTTTCTATGTCTTTTTTTAAGTTTTCAAAAGCTGTTTGTAGATAATTTTTATCTTTAAGAATTGTATTCAACTATTGAAAACTGTTTTTAAACTATATGTCTATTGTGGGTTCATTTATAAAAACTTTATTATTTATATCATAATCTTTTGAATTCCAACATTCTATTGTTGGTTTACGTAGGCGAAACTAATATTTAACAAAAATTTGTTCTGTTCTACCGTCTATAAAAATATTTTCTTTTTTGTTTTTTGAAATCTATATTAAAAATACATAATTTACAGTATATTTTTTAAATAGATTATCTTTTTCCTATGATATACACCATTTTGTTTTTTTGCCAAGTAGAATAGACTATTTTTCAGTTAGTGGTATATACATTAACCAATCATTGGTTTCCTATGCTTTAACAATTTCCCCGCTATTTATTAATTGATCTATTTCTTCAAAATAAGTGTACTCTTTAACACCCTATTTCTAATTATCTGAATCTATATTTTTAAATGGTAAAATAAAAGTTTCAAATTTATCAACG
>Ga0208195_1002786_pt1 | contig 15732 bp, 10 predicted proteins | sample AD_UKC077_MetaG_FD_184441 | JGI IMG/M metagenome (GOLD analysis project Ga0208195, IMG submission 184441) | Active sludge microbial communities of municipal wastewater-treating anaerobic digesters from USA - AD_UKC077_MetaG (SPAdes) (version 2) | ecosystem: Engineered > Bioreactor > Anaerobic >...
AGTATGTCCGGTGGTAATGGCAGCGAGGATACACCCGTACCCATCCCGAACACGGCAGTTAAGCCCGCTTACGCCGAAGATACCTGGCCGGAGACGGCCCGGGAAAATAGGGAGCTGCCGGACAGCTCTTTTTTACTTTCCTCCTTAGCTCAGCAGGTAGAGCATGCGGCTGTTAACCGCAGGGTCGTCCGTTCGAGCCGGACAGGGGGAGCCAAGACGTCTTTTGTATATTATGCAGGAGACGTTTTTTTATGCTGCCAGGACATCCGGGTGGACATGTGCCGGGACATTTGGGTGGACATTTGGGTGGACATTTTTTAATATTATGGTACAATTAATTTTGAGATAGGAGGAAGTTGCTTTATGAATCTGGGAAAAGAAACGGAAACTACCGAGTTTAAAGAATCGACATCGGAAAGACAGAAAGCCTTGGAATCCGTTGCTGCGATTATAAATAAGCATGGATATGGAACTTTATATTTCGGAGTTAAAGATAACGGCGATATAAAAGGACAAATTGTAAGCGATTCAACTATTAAGGATTTAGCGGAGGCTATTTTCAGAGATATAGAACCCAGGATTATTCCGACTATTGAAGTAATGGAATATGACAACAAATCGGTTATAAAGGTCGGGTTTTCCGGGACCCAGGTTCCCTATTCCGCTTTCGGTAAATTCTTAATCAGGGTAGGAACGCAAAATCGCAAAATGAGCCGCGATGAACTTATTAAAATGATAAAAAAACATGAATACTCTTCCGACTGGGAAAAGGAAGTTAAATATCAAGTTGAAGATATTGATGATGCTACATTGCAGGCTTTTTACTATGAGGCGGTTAATTGCGGAAGACTGGAAATGCCTGTATTTAATAAGAAGTCTTTGTTGTCGGTTCTTGATGTTATGAAAGATGATAAGGTGATGAATGCCGCATATGCACTGTTCGGAAAGGGGAATCCGGTTTCTCTTAAAGTTGCCTGTTATGCAACAGATGAAAAGATAACATTTCTTGATTTAAAGGAGTTTAAAGGAAATATTTATAACCTGATAAGCGAAGCGATGCTTTATATAAGGAAAAACATTCGTTGGAGAGTGGATATCGGTGCAAGAAAAAGGGTGGAGATCCCCGAAATCCCCATCAGAGCTATAAGGGAGATGGTAATAAATGCTTTTGCACATGCAAACTATCAAAGCAGTCCTGAAATTGAAATTAATATTCATCCGGGTAAGATTACTATTTTTAATCCCGGTTGCTTTCCCGACGATCTTACTCCTAATGACTTTATAGAAAAGGATCTTTCTTCAATTAAAAGAAACCCTTTGATTCTAAGCATTTTATTCAGATGCAAGGATGTGGAAAAATCAGGAACGGGATATAAAAGGATGAACCAATTATGTGAAGAATCGGATATCGAATGGAATTTTGAAAATACCGCTTACGGCTTCTATTTTGAGTTTATAAGACCCAATGTCCACGCAGATGACCGGCCGAATGTCCGGCCTGATTTAATAAGTGAAGGAATGACTGCATATGAAGCGACCATATACAATGCGATTAATGAAAATATCAAGGTTCAAAAGGCTGAGCTTGCTAAAGCAATCGGAAAGGGAGAAAAAACAGTGCAAAGAACATTAAGTTCTTTGATTCAACGCGGATATATAAAAAGGATAGGGAATAACCAATACGGCTATTGGAAGATCGCCAAACGGCAACCGCTCTCCGAAAAAGCAGCAAAAAAGTCTTCAAAACATATAAATGATGAATGACAATGACCAACAGAGAAAAGGTTTTAAAAGAATTCAATAATGTACCGAGCGGACAGTTGATTAAAGCAAGCAATCTGTATCGTGAGAAGTTTTCAACGGTTATGAGTGAAACGGCTTTTACCGGGACAATAAGCCGTTTGTATCAAAACGGTGAAATATATCGTATTTCAAAAGGCATATACTGCAAACCGAGGAAAACACGGTTCGGATCGGTAAAGCCGTCCGATAAAGAGATTGTTAATAACCTTATATCCGACAACAACGGTGTAATTGTAGGTTATGAGTTGTATAACTCTTTGGGTATAACTACACAGATTGCAAAGAGCCTGACTGTGTATTCTTCAATAATTGATGAAAAGCTGAAACAAATAGGTAATATTACCGTTCATAAGTATAATCTTGATTACAACAGCTCTGTCAAAGCTACTATAAGGATTATGGAAGTTCTCAAAAATTACAATAAGATTGAAGATATAAACTATTCGGCACTTATACACACTATGAAGTCATATTCAAAGAAATACGACGAGAAGGCGGTTGAGACGGTTATTGAAGTTATCGGGTACCCGAAGAGAACAGTGGCATTTATGCATGAGATGTTAAACCACTATAATGTAACAAATAAATTGGACAACCATCTGTCGGCTCTGTCGGATTACCGTATACCTGAAATGAAGGATATTTATGAAGCTGCAGAAAAACAGCCGAAGAGTGAATAATGTATTGTTAAAATAATAGCAATATATTACTTTATGTTGTATAATGGGCACACCGATATTGTTTTAAATAACTTAGGGGGTATATAAAATGGAAAGAAATGTAGTTAAAAACATTGCGCTGACAGGTATGTTTATAGCATTGGGAATTGTATTGCCCTTTTTGACGGGACAGATTCCGCAGATTGGAAGTATGTTGTTGCCCATGCATATACCTATTATGTTATGCGGCCTGGTATTGGGATGGAAGTACGGTGCTATTGCCGGCTTTATAACCCCGCTGTTACGATCCCTTATCTTCGGTATGCCTCCGCTATATCCCGCAGCCATTGCAATGGCATTTGAGCTGGCGGTATACGGTCTGGTAATAGGATTAATATTCAGTAAAGTAAAATGGAAGTGCATATATACAATACTTTTTTCTTTGGCCGTTTCCATGATAGCGGGTCGTATAGTCTGGGGACTGGCGATGTATGTGCTTTTAGCTATAGGCGGAGGTAGTTTTACATTTGCTATGTTTTTAGCAGGAGCATTTGTAAATGCAGTACCCGGTATAGTACTCCAGTTTGTATTAATCCCGACTGTAATGTTGTTATTAAACAGAGCAGGTGTTGTGCAACTTACTAAAAAACATGAAAGACACACATCTGAAGAAAACGGGGAAGTACAGGAAGGGTAATATATACAGACATAAAGCAAAGCCGTATCAAAGATAAACATTAATCGAAAATAAAAGAAAACCGTACTCACAGAGCTTAACAGCAAAAAGAGTATGGTTTTTTATATGCTCTCATATTTTTAATTAGCCGTACTAAATGTATGAAACAGGGATGATATAGTCGTTCATACTTAACTTTCTTTTTTCTTTGTATGTGCAAATAATTCCGCCCGAACCGCGCTCTATTCCACCTAAATTATCCAGCACTTTGAAGTCGGATATATCTTTAATACCGGGGTTGGCTGTTTTTTTAATCTCTATCGGGTGTAGTTTTCCGTTTGCTTCTATTATCAAGTCTATTTCGCGCTGCTCTTTATCTCTGTAATAATATAAAGGTGCATTAGTTATGCCTGCATTCAAATAGCTCTTTAAAATTTCACCGATGATGAATGTTTCAAAGAATGCTCCCGACATCGCTCCTCTTTCCAATGTTTCCGGACCGGACCATCTGGTTAGATGTGCAGCCAGACCGGTATTCAGAAAATATAGCTTCGGAGTTTTTATTGCTCTTTTGGTTATGCTGTTGAAGTACGGTTGCAGCATATAAATGATACCCGAAGCTTCCAATATGGAGAGCCAATTTTTAATTGTAGGTCCGCTGACACCTACATCTTTTGCAATGTCGTTGTAATTGAGCATCTGAGCTGTTCTTGCCGCCACAACAGCCATAAACTTAACAAAATCACTGAGATTGCCTATCTGTGTTAAATCCCTTACATCTCTTTGTATATATGTGTGCAGGTAGCTTTCATAAAATAGTTCTATATCTTTTTCATCATCTTCCAGTGCCGGCATATGACCTTTGTGAATACGTTTAAATATCTCGTTATAACTGATGTCTTTGATGAATTTACTTCGTAAAGAGAAATATTCCTCAGTCGGAACAAACGGTTTATTGCACGGTACACCGTAAACTTCTCTGAGGGTGAGACCCTGCATGCTTATAATACCTACGCGTCCGGCCATTGTTTCAGTTACATTTTTCATCATATGAAATGACTGTGAGCCGGTTAAATAAAAAAGACCTGTTTCACCGCTTCTGTCAGCTGCCATTTTTATATAAGGAAATAACTCCGGAGCATATTGGACTTCATCGATTATAAGAGGGGTGGAATGTTTTTGGAAAAAATTTCCCGGCTCTTCTTTTGCCATCATAAGTGTAACCGGATTATCAAAGGAAACATACCCTAAACCTCTCAGCATGTTTTCTAAAAGTGTTGTTTTACCTACTTGTCTGGGACCTGTTATCAACACCGCTGAAAACATTTTTGCCGCTTTTCTCACAACATCTTCTATATGCCTTTTTATATACACAACAGAAACCTCCGACTAAATTAAAGTATAGCTTCATTTTAGTCGCATATCGCATATCTGTCAATATCTTTAAAAATCTAAAACAAATCACTATGTGTTCCGGTGCCCGTTTTAGTTGTAGCCATGATAGTTGCTCCTTTCCTTTATGTTATATTTTATTACCCGAAGCATGTCAACATGTTTCTATGCAACATCTTTACAATGTCATTACGTCTAACGCCTCTATGTTCTCTTTAAAGTGACGACTCCCGCGGATGGACTCCTGACCATCTTGTTGCTTAAGCTGTTAGAATGATGGGGCAACGGTATGTAGAGTAGGATTGTTCTATAAGCAGAATGTCATATATGCAGGTATGCAATATGCATGAGGCAGTTTGCAAAAAGAAATCAGGTTTTCAAAACTTTCCAAGCACCGGATCCGTTATAGCCGTTTTTTGAGATTACACCTTTTTGAGTAAGTTCCTTCATGTCCCTTATAACCGTATATCTTGACACATTTAAGAGTTGTGCCATTTCTTCTTGAGTTATGCCCGGTCGGTTGAGGATAAGGTTTACTATCTTCAACTGTCTTTCGGAAATATTGATATCGGGGTCTGAAGATATGTTGTTTTGTTCTTTACCTTTTTCCGGGTTGAAAAAAGGAAGCGTAACTTTAATAAAGTTACTTGAAAAGGTAAATACATCGGGATCGTTTTTTTCCAATATCCTGATAATGCCGGTACCCATGTGTTCCACTAATTTTAGGTCTCTGAAAACTTTCATCAAAGGAGGGTTTTTAGGGGACATATAGCCGCTTAAAAATTCTTCTTTCTCAATTCCTTCAGGCAGTCCGCCTACCGAGATAATTTCGATACGGTCATCAAAGATTCTAAAAGAAGGGGAGTTTTCATAGGTATAGTCGCTGTGAACCATTGCGTTTATTAATGCTTCTCTTAAAGCAATGCTGTCGAAAAGGGGTTTCTCTATTCTCATAGGAGATTGAATAACTGTAAAGCTCTTGTTATACCTTTCAATAAAATCTATCAGTTCAAATGTAGTTTTTATCAACGATTGATTGGTAAAAGACTTCATTTCTTCCAGGTCATAAACCGAAGTTCCTTTAAACTTTCCTACATTTATAACCAGAGCATTTTGGTCGGATAAAAGGTAGGCGAGATAATTAAACTCTCCGGTTTCCATTTTTAAGTTCAATAAGGAATAGAAGTTATCCTGTAGAGGGTAACCGTTACCTTCGTAATATATTTTCAGTTGAACGAACGAAAGGTTCTGAAGCGGTGAAACCATATTGACTAAAGAAGTTCTTGTTCGTTTTGAGTAAAGATTAAATATTTGTTTTTCGCTTAATTGAACGGAGGCACTTCCGACTCGTATGTAGGAGCCTTTGGGTGACATTCCGAACTTCTTTAAATAGTACGGCTTTTCATTTCCGGAAGCTATTATTACATGGACAACCTGTTTGTTATCTCTTTCTTCTGTAAGTATTTCAAAAAAACCGACCGGAGAAGGAGATATATTATCTTTTAATCTGTCTTTTATTTCCAATTGAGTTTCATCAACATTATTCACTCCGTAAACTGTTCCGTCATCGTTGATTCCTATGTAAATATGGCCTCCTTTGGAATTTAAAAATGCGACAACTTCCGTCTCGAATTTGTCACTTAGTTCCCGTATAAATACTATTTGCTCGTTTTCATGCATAATATTATACCTCCCGACAGATATATTCTAGCATTTGCAACATCATTTGCAACATCATGCAACATAGTTTGCAACATTGATGCAACATCATGCAACATTGATGCAACATTAAAGAACAATGAAAAAGGGGAACAGTATGTAGAGTAGGGTTGCTCTATAAACAGAATGTCATATATGCAGGTATACAGATTATGCCGTTATCTTTAACAGATAAATTCTTAGGATGTATGATATATGACTTATCTATTCTGTTTTTGTATATTTCATTAAACAAATTCAATGATACCGTTTTATATGTTTCAGCTACTTTTACTTCAGCTGAATATCGGGTGTGGAAATATATTTTGTGGACATTTGTAATAGGCATTCGGAAAAACGCAATCATCAAAACGTGAAAAACCTGAAAAAACGCAATCATTATACCGATTTACAAAAAAAACAGTCTGTTATTCAAAAAAATCTTTCCCGATAAGGACATTTACAGTGACATTTACAGTGACATTTGCAGTTGTATTTTATAGACTGTAAAACTGATAACTTCCGTACATCTTTTTGAATGGAACTAGTTATGCAATTAATCAAGTTTGAAAAATTGAACTATTGCTTTAAAAGAAATTAACGATGATATATAATAAAATCCGGTTGAAGCCGCAGCACAAAAACGGTAAAGCGGTAAAACGGAATTAATAAACTATGTGTCACACAACTTATATAGAATATGGAGGATGATGATAATGAGAATTTTCAAGAAACCTTTTTTAAAAACACTATGTGTTTTTATAGTGCTTTGTCTGGCTGTTTCTTTGGTATCTTGCAAAGAAAAAGATATTAAAAATGACTATGCTACACACCTGATGGCAGGAGCAACCGCAATGAATGATAAGACATATTCGGTTACGGTAGTTACCGAAGAGGAAAGTTTGACTTTTACCGATGTCGATAATGCAAATTACGGTATGGAAGTTGTCGATCCTTATAGCGCATCTAAAGTTCGCGATATAGCACAGTTCAGTATAGCTAAAAAATCGGATACGGAACTTAACATTACTTTTACGGACACCGACTATCTGGCGGAAGGTCAAAGCTTCAGATTTTACAGTACCTCACCTGTATTAAGTAACAAAAGCAAATTGGATTGCTTAATATATTTACAATCGGTTTCCTACGGACTTTCAAGCGACATAAGTGAATTTAACCGCTATGACAGCAATATTGTGCTGACAATATCTCTTACCGACGGTACTTTAACCGATACTCTATCAAAAGAAGATATTAATGTAAGCGGAGCATTGCAAGATAAAGAATATACACTTAAAAGAGTTGACGATACAACATTTTCTTTAACTTATGTTGATGCTTTCAAAGATGATGTATCGGATATTTCAACAGCTACGGTTACATTACTTGCAAAAGCTATAAAAGGAAACGCTCCGTTTGATGTATCTATAGATTTTTCGGTAATTACACCTAATGCATATATTGACAACTCTGCTATGCAATTTATTAGCGTAGAGGATGGCACCAAGATTATTGTGCCTGTTATTTTTGACAACAATTTTGTTATAACAACCAACCCTTCCGATATGTCGGTAACGGGAGTATCGGGCTTTACAGTAGAAAAGATTGATCTCGCCGGTGATAGCTTTATGCTTGTTACACTGAAAACCGCTCTTAATAGGGAAGAAAGTATAATAAGACTGGATGTCGCAAGTCTTTTGATTAAAGAAAGAGCCGTCAATCTCGGCGGACAAAAAGGCAGCATTCCGTTTGGCAATTTCAATAGCGCTCTGTCTGTTACCGCTCTTTGTGATTATACGGAGCAGGGATTTAACGGGTATGTTCTTGATATAGATGTAATTAACGGTACTTTTAAGAACTATAACACGATAACTGCAAGCGATATAAAAATAAAAGGTGCGGACGGTAAGCCTTACAGCTTTACATTAACATCAAAATCGGAAAAAACACTTGTTGCAACAGTAAAAACAACCGACACTGCTTTTACCGGTACGGTATCAATGGACAGTTCCAGGATAAACAGCACCTTCGGTCTTATGGACACGGAAGTAAAAGGAGAGTTTGTTTCCGCATATGTCCAGGACGATAAAGGTTTTGTATCTCTTGTTTTACCCTATTTGACCAAGGCGGCAACTGCAGCTGCCAGCACTTTGGGAAGCACTGTAGGAAGCAAAGTAGCCACTGCTATTACACCGCATATTCTCAATTTCTTAGGGCTTCAGCAGGAGGTAACATTAGCTGCTATTAATGAAAATATCACACAACTTGGAAAACAACTGAGCGATTTAAGTAATCAGCTTTCTTCTTCCACTGCAACTTTACTGAACGAAATGAGCAATAATGCATTTGATGATTCACTCACAAACTATAACGGTGAGTATAATAAGCTTATCCTCTTCGCTTTATGGGCTTACGGTGACGGAGGGGGACTGGGTAAGTTATTGAAAATGGAAAAGGATGTTGCCGGTTCCGACGGAAAAATTTCCGATGAGGAACTTACTAAACTTTTAGAGGATTCCGAGTATATAGCGGCACAAGAGGCTTTTATAGCCAGTTTTGAAAAAAACTATAATATACCCTTTCTTTCCGATATTAAAACATTCGGAGATAATCTTACTTCAAAAGCCGTCGGTGTCGGAACAGGGTACTGTAAAGCATTTTGGGGGTTGGTACAAGGTTCTTATCTCTGGGATGTTCAGACTATTGAACTTAAAGAGCAGTTTCTCAATACTTCCGCCACCGCATATTGCTTAGCGATGTCTGCCGCTATTCGTTATCTGAATTTGAAAAATGATACTTCAATGCTTTCCACTCTTGTAGGTAGTTTTGATTTTAACTCCAAGATAATAGAAAACTACATGAAAAACCTGGATGATTCCATGTCAAGAAAAAGAAACAACAAGACGCTGGAATACTCAACAGGCAAAACCGTAAGTTTAACTCTCAATACCTATAAAGCGGATAAAGACAACAATAAAACTACTGACTTAAGCGGCGAATGTAATATAAAGTTTCCTTATGAGAACTATCTTGCCAAAGCTGATTTTGATAAGATTATAGATGCAGCTCGAACTAAAAAAATTGATTTCTTGCGGTCTTTAAGAGATGCAGGTTTTTACGGGGCACCTAAGAGCACGGAAAAAGAGGTAAGATTCGGTATGGAATACTCTCAATCGTACCAGGAATTCAGTACTCCTATCTCTGCGAGGGGATTTAGCAGACCTGCACAGTTTTATTCGGGATCAACAAGCAGTTACCATATTAGTTATATTACCTGTACAGGTAATAGTGTAAGTGATACGAATACGACCACTTATGCAAAGCTGTCCAGATATAGGGAGAGAAACATTAAATCACTTATTTATTACGATACCGACAACACATATTACTATTTTATGCAGTGATGAAACGCTTAACCGTTATCTTAATCATAATTCTCGTTATCGGTCTTACGGCCTGTAATAACGAACAAAAACCGTCATCGGAAGGTTATGAGAATAACCTTCTGATGGTATATTTTTGCGGCAGTGATTTGGAAAGCAAAAACGGCAGAGCAAGTGCAAATATTGAGGAGCTTTTAAACGCCTATATCCCCGATAATACTAAGATAATAATTCAGACAGGGGGAGCGAGAAAGTGGAAAAATGACGACATAAACGGCAACTTTATTGAGCGTTTTGAAATAGCGGATAACGGATTATGCAATGTATATCATCAGCCGCTGAATAATATGGGAGAAGAGGAGACTTTAACGGAATTTCTTAACTATTGTGCAAAAAATTATCCTGATACCAATAAATCCTTAATTCTCTGGAACCATGGCGGCGGGGCACTGAAAGGTTGCTGTTTCGATGAAAACTATAATTTTGACAGCCTTTTGATAACGGAAATTGCTAAAGCACTTAAGGATGCCGATATACCCAAGTTGGACTTTGTAGGTTTTGACGCCTGCCTTATGGGAACCGTTGAGGTCGCATATATCCTAAAAGATTGCGCAAAATATATGGTAGCAAGCCAAGAGTTGGAGCCGGGTTGCGGCTGGGATTACAAAGCTGTTGCGGAAAGTTACGGGAAAAACACTCTAAAAGAAACTCTAATCGGCATTGTAGACTCGTATTATGAAAAATGTGAAAAACTCGGAAAAGCGCTTAATGCCACTCTTTCGGTAATTGATTTATCTGAAATTGAAAATCTTGCAAATACATTCAGCAAACTGTTTAATACTATACAAGATAACATTGACAGTGTCGGTCTGTATTCCGTTACCCGTCCTGTGTCTAAGGCTTCTTCATTCGGGGGCAGGACTGCATATGAATCCAACAGTAACCTTATCGACCTATACGGTTTTGCGGACAATCTAAAGCTTTTTCCCGACAAAACGGATTTACTCAAAACCGCTATTAACGACTGCGTTATCTATAAGAAGAACGGGGCGCTAAAACAAACTTGCGGAGGGCTTTCTTTCTATTATCCCTGCAACCTTAACAGTAGCGAATTAAAAGAGATGGCAACACTTGTTGTGTCGGAGGAGTATAAAGCCTTTTTGAAAGATAATTATGTTGATGTCGGTAAGGAGTTTATAAGATTTGAAAATTACGGTTCAATTAATGAATCAGGTGCCTTTGAAATAACGCTAAGCAAACAATCTCTGAAATTTGTACGTGCGGTCAAATATTCACTGTTGGAATTTGCCGGAACCGAATTTGAACCGATAATTGCATCTTTAGGCACCGATGTGGATATATACAACGAAACACCGAAAGTTTATACAAGTAACTTTAAGGGAAGATGGGTAACACTTAACGGTGAAACTTTGCAATGCTCCTATTTAGGCGAAGAAAACGGTTATGATATTTATTCATCGCCTGTTAAAGTAAACGGTGAGCCTAAATATCTTCGTTTTGCATTTTCCTACGCAACAAGAAACTTTAAATTATTAGGAGTATGGGCAGGTATAAGTGATTCGGGTATGGCGGACAAATCCTTTGACGATCTTAAAAAGGGAGACATAGTAACTCCCGTATATTACACTTTTGATGCAAACTATGAATGTTCAACAATAGACGGCAACAGAATTATAATTTCGGAAAATATAGATTTCCAAACCTCACCGCTTAAAGAAAAATATTACCAATATGTCTTTGTAGTAGAGGATATATTCGGCCACCTCTATTATTCCCGTAGTGCGGTGCTGGAAATGAAGTATACATATGATGAACTGTTAGCAAATCCGTTAACAGGTAAATATGATTTTGCAGCAGATATCATAGCGATTTCAGATAATGTTGCACTTGTGCCTTAATAAAAACATCTAAAACTCTTAACGCTACTTTATCTTAACAAGAGCATATCCCGCAAACTTATTCTTGGGTACTGTAAAGGTAAGAACCCCGTTCTCATTAACAAAGGGTATATTTACGCATCTGCTTCTCTCAGGAGAATGCAATGTAATTTTCTTAACGGGAATGTCCATATTAATCTTTACAAAGATTTCGTGCTTTATAGGTTTGGCACCTTTTACGAATGAGGGTATGGGAGCCACATGACTTATAAGTCCCGATTTTGTAACGGTATCCTGTACATTTACAATATTTAAAGCATACCCTCTTCTTACCTTAAACAGACTTGCATACACATCCTGTTTGCTTGTTACGGTAACTACAGTATTATAAGATATTGCATCCAGCAGTGCTTTACCGCCCGTAGCTCTTAATGCATCTACGGCATACGGAGGTGCTTGGGCGGTTGCTACCTTATGATCGGTTTCCATTCTGTAAATATTAAATACCCAGTGATATTCTTTACAGCATGCGTCATCGGGAAGTACGGTTACTTTACCTTTACCTAAAATACCTGACTTTCTTCCGAAACCGACTCTGTTTCTTAAAGATCCGTCAGGTCTGTACTTTCCGAATTCTCCTATGGTTATGAGGTGTCCGCCTTCTCTGACATATCTTCTCAATTTCTTTAATACTGAATCACAAAGCATTACTGTATGTGCACATACAATTCTTTTATAGCCCGCAAATTCTTTAAACTTGGCATTCTCAAAAATCATATCTGTAGCTATACCCGAAAGGTAAGAAGCTTGCAACCATCGTACGAAATTCTTCTGATGAGTTTCGCATCCGTTTGAATAATCTCTTGTATCAAAGGACAACATGAATGCTAAATCGGATATTTTCGCAGGATTGGTATAACAGAACATATTCTTTATTTCAAAATCACGAAGCCATTTCTCATCAAGTGTTCCGCCTTCTCCTTCACCTCCGCAACCGGTATACAGTTGTCCCCAGGATTTTGCCAATGCCCAGGAGAAGTATAGAGCATTTTTTGTTACGGGATAGAACATGGACATGGAAGGTATTTTATTCAGCCTTCCAAGATTGAATCTATGTAAGGATTCCAGTGCAAAACTTAAATAGGATTCTTTAATAACGGAACTTGCACAGTTTTCCTGGAATACGCAATCCCATACATCGGCACATTTTTCAAACGGATATGCCGTCTTGTTTGTAGTAAGTATGGAAGATATATAGTTGGGACGGAACTGATTCAATCCCAAATCTTCATAATGTTTCTTTACTTTATACACAAACTCCAGTGTGGATTCATCTTTAAATCTCTTCCATGCTATGAATGCGGGATTATTGAAGTTCCAGTAGAAGTCTTTCCATTCGGAAGGAGAGGGCAAATCATATCCATATTGTTTCTTAAATTTCTCTCTGCAGTGAACACATGTGCAGGCATTGAATTCTCTCCAACCCATACCGTCATTTCCGAAGTACTGCACATCATCGGTCATTATGCCGTCTATTCCTACGGCATACAGTGATTCTAAGTACTTTAGATATGCTGCAACATAATCAGGATTATTAAAACACATTCCGTAGCCGTGATATGTTGATATTCCCCATTTACCGGTTTTACCGGAAATCTGGCGAAATGTTGATATCATTTTACCGTCTACGGAAAAGTCTCCAGTTGCATCTTCCAATAATCCCGGCCAGTCGGAAATATATGAATCTCTTTTTCCCAATACACTCTTCATGTACACTAAATCATCTTCATTAAGAGGATTAAATGTAAGATGACAGCTGTGATGCTCTACATAAATAATGCCGTATTTATGGCATGCTTTTACAAGCCTACCGATACATTCATTTATCTTGTCCCAATGACGATAAAAGTTCCACCGAAAATGTGTACAGGAAAACCCTATAAGTATATTTATACCTTTATCGGCAAAATCTTTTACCAAAGCATCTATATCTTCCTGTGTATCTCTTAATATCTCCTTAGAGTTATACCATATCCAACCGTATCTGCTGCTCCATGGTCTTTTCCTAACAAACATATTCTTAACCCCCGTAAAATATTTTGACAGAATAAGTATAACATGCATAAAAAGCATACACAATGAGGCAGTGAAAATAATATAAATTAAATAGTACTAAGTTTTATTAAAGCATAATGACCACTAAAGATGACAAAAAATGCAAGGAATGAAAGGTAAACATGACAATATGAATATAATTAATAGATAATGTACTTGTTATATATATTAATATAATGGTATAATCACAAATGAACATTTTGTTCTGTCCGTGACCCTGTAAACAACTAACGAAGCCCGGAGCACGTAGTTGAATATGGGTGAAATATATCACAACAAACTATCGTTGCTACGCCATCGATAGAGTGGGGTGCAAAATTTATTTCATAAAAAAACAGTTAAACAAGTGTTTGATGTGGTGTAAAGTAGAATTTCACTTGCGATGATGACATAGTAAACATTAAATTTTTATCTATGTTATCAATGCAGGCTTTTATAGGTACTAAATTAAAGAGGCGTTCCATGAGTATAAAAAATAGAATTTTTTTGTCGTCACCAACGATGCATGGAGATGAAAATAGATATATACAGGAAGCATTTGAAACGAATTGGATAGCTCCATTAGGTCCAAATGTTGATGGTTTCGAGCAGGAGTTGGCGGAATATGTTGGAATTAAGCATGCAGCAGCTTTAGTATCTGGCACATCTGCTTTACATTTGGCTGTGAAATTAGCTGGAATAAAATGTGGTGACATTGTTTTTTGTTCAGATTTGACATTTGCAGCAACTGTCAATCCGGTTTCGTACGAAGGTGGAATTCAGGTTTTTATTGACTCTGAAGCAGAGACTTGGAATATGGATCCAAGAGCCTTGAAAAAAGCATTTGAAAAGTACCCTGCATGCAAATGTGTTATTGTTGTGAATCTATATGGTGTTCCGGCAAAACTTGATGAAATACGTGATATTTGCGATTATAATGGTGCAGTCTTGATTGAAGATGCAGCAGAGAGTCTCTCCGCTACATATAAAGGTAAACAAACAGGTACTTTTGGCAAATATGGAATATTTTCATTCAATGGCAATAAAATTATTACATCTTCAGGCGGTGGAATGCTTGTCAGTGATGATGATGAAGCAGTTAGAAAAGCTCGTTTTTGGGCAACACAGGCAAGAGACCCTGCACCTTGGTACCAACATAGTGAGATTGGTTATAATTACCGCATGAGTAATATTGTTGCAGGGATTGGGCGCGGTCAGCTCTTGCATCTTGACGAACATAGAAATATCAAAGAGAAGATTTATAAAAGATATAAAGAAGGTCTTAAAGACCTGCCGGTAAAAATGAATCCTTATCTTGAATGCAGTAAACCGAATTTTTGGCTTAGCTGTATGTTGATTGATAGAGGAGTGAAAGTAACCCCAGAACAGATTAGACTAAAACTTGAGAACTCAAACATTGAGGCACGCCCAATATGGAAACCCATGCATCTTCAACCAGTATTTAAAGGATGTGATTATGTAAATGTCGAAGGTGATGTTGGAGGAGATATTTTTGAGCGTGGCTTGTGTTTGCCTTCGGATATTAAGATGACAGTGGAGCAGCAGAATAAAGTAATCGAGCTGTTAAAAAACTGTTTTTGATGGAAATAAATATGTACGAAAAATTTTTCAAACACCCATTGGACTTCGTATTAGCACTTATTTCCTTTATTTTACTATTTCCATTGTTGCTTGTTTTGACTGTCTTGGGGGCAATTAAAATGAAGGGCAATCCTTTTTTTGCACAACCGAGACCTGGGAAAAACGAAAGAATTTTTAAGTTAATAAAGTTTCACGAGAATCGTCATATAAGTGTTGTAGTCGGATGGGCGGAAAAACGCCGAAAAGCCTTGAAACATAAGGGTTTTCACACTTTCCGACATACTTAACCACAGGGGTGAAAGTAGTAAAAAGTGTACCAAAAGCCCGTAGGCTCTTAGTAAATAAGCAGGGAGTTTATTTACTAACTTGAAAACAGACGGGGGCTTATTTACTAAATGGGAGAGCGGGATAGAAAAAGCTCGGGAAACCTTGAAATATAAGGGTTTTTGAGGGGCTTGAAAGTCGTGATGAGACTGGTTAGTAAATAAGAGTGGAAAGAGTAGGCGGAATAAAAGAGGAAATACCAG
>Ga0208195_1002788_pt1 | contig 15728 bp, 14 predicted proteins | sample AD_UKC077_MetaG_FD_184441 | JGI IMG/M metagenome (GOLD analysis project Ga0208195, IMG submission 184441) | Active sludge microbial communities of municipal wastewater-treating anaerobic digesters from USA - AD_UKC077_MetaG (SPAdes) (version 2) | ecosystem: Engineered > Bioreactor > Anaerobic >...
ATCTCGCCGTGCTGGACCCGTTACTATACTTTGAGAGGCATCTTGCGCCCCTTGCTCTACGGTTATCTCAAACGGTCCCGCCGACAGTTTTTTATACGATTTGGACGATGTGTCGAAATATGAGCAGCTGAAAGCCGGAATTGTGTATGTCCCTGCATGACGAGGAATTATAACATAATCCCACAAAATAACCCCCGTTGATCCCTGCGATGTTGTCTTAACGTTGACATCTTTTTTGGGGTCATAGACCTCAAAATCAGTAGGAAACGTAATTTGTGGATTATCGACAAACTTAATATTTCCGGTGCCTGTCAGTTTAACTTTCAGATTTAGAGCGTCATTGGTTTTAAGCTCGTTTCTGCTGACCGATGCATCAAGTCGCATTTGTCCCACGCCTCCTGTAAAGTCGGATGGACGTGGCTCCGGCAAAGGTTTAACCTCAACTCTTACAACTGGGCTACTATTCGCAACCTTGAAACGGCGGACATTTCCACCGAAAAACGATTCAAACGGGTCGTTTGTCCGAACTCTCTCGGTAACAATGGCTTCAATGGTAAATGGGTCGATTTCAATGGTTCCGCTCTTTTGTGGCATTAGCTGATATTTAGCTACTAAGCCCGCCTGATATATCCTGCCATTGATATTTTCGCGTTGTAGTTGTATTTGCGTAACCGTTTCGATATCCTCCTTAAAAAAGCCTGTAAACTTGGGGAACTCAACTTTCTCAAATCCGCTTAAATTCAGGGTTGTATAGAGTTTCAGGGTTGCCACGATAGCCTCGCCCTGATAAACACTTCTTCTATCAACATGTACGCGGACAAAAAAATCGTCTTCGTTGCTTGCCAATTTTTCGCTTCTACTTGGCTGTTGTCCTTGCCGTTGGGCTGGTTGCTGTTGTTGAGCCGCCCCTTTTACAACCTCGATTGTGACGGCTCGCGACTGCACTTTTTTTCCCTCAAAAACCACAGTAGCAGGTTCTATTGTGTGTGTACCTTCAGTTACAGCCTCAAGGACATACGTGTAAGTAATGGTAAGAGATGAACTCATCTGACCATTAATGATTTGCATTTGTTGACTGCGTGACACGCCGGGTCCCGAAAGTAGCCGAAAAGCATCTGGCAACGTAAATTCGGGTGCATCAGTGCGCTCGTTAACGGTGTATGTCAACTGGAAACGTTCGCCTGTCTGCACTACGCGGGGGGCGCTTGCCTGAATTTCGGTCTGCGCCTGCAACGTGGCTGTGCAACAGCAAACTGCCAAAAACGTTAGCGATACTGCGATTTTATAAAATCTGTTGATTAACATCATATAAAGTTAAAAGTTATTTGAACACAGATGACACAGATTAAACAGATTTATACAGATTTTTTATCTGTGAAAAATCCGTTTAATCTGCATTTTCTGCGTTCCATTCATTCGTAATTGCTAATTGAATACGCGTGCCATTTTTTGAAAAATTTTTCCCTGCTTCGCAGGAAATATAAATAAACAAATAAATCAAATTGTAAAAATTAATCAAATAAATTAATTAATCTCTTAAACAGCGAACAGAAAGACCTGCCTTTTTACTAGTTTCGTTCCTGTTCACATAGCCATAATTGTAATTCATACGACGGCGCCATACAGATGAATCATAAAGTTCCGTAGCACTCCACAAAATACCGGCATCCCCAATGAAGCGGAAATTTCCATTGCTGCTACGGAAACCACCCGGCAGGGCAGTAAAACCTGTTTCGTTAGTCGCTCCTTCGTTAGGGCTATTCCAGTGTATTGTACCCGTTTCTTTGAGCTTACCACCTGCAACGTTTTCTCCACCAAGGTAATCGGTTAGTTGTGTCCATTCGGCATCACTGGGCAAATGCCAACCTGCAGGGCATATTCCTTGCACTCCGCTGGGGTTGGTGTCACTGCTTGTTGCTCCGTTCATGGCTGCGAGCCAGTTGTATAATACACCATAAGTAGCATAGTTTTCTGTTGCTTTGGCAACTGAAACATCAGTGCCATTGTAGTCATAAACGTAACAGTAAGGCTCTGTGTCTGAACCTGTTTCGAGTCCTACCACATTAGGCAGATAACGTAAATTTTCTGCCATCCACACTTGGTTGCCTATTTTTACCCATTTATATACGGTATTGTCGCGTGGGTCGGTAAAAGTTCCCTCACTTTCCTCTGGTAGTGTGGTAAAAAAGATGACATCACCGTAACCTGTTCCTTTACTGTTTGTAGCGTATGCTCGTACATAATATGTTGTATTAGGCAACAAATTACCTAATGCACTATAAAATTCTCCCGTTCCTGTCCCATCTTCGGTTTTGTTGTCAGATATTGTTGGGAATTGGTTTGTACTCCAACACACTCCACGTGCTGTAATAGCTGCACCACCATCTGATGTAATGTTACCACCACTTTTTGCAGTGGTCTCAGTAATATCGGTAACTACAGTGGTTGACAGTATAGGTAGGCTTATGTCTTGTGTAGTGAAAGATACTGCACTGCCATAACCTGTTCCTTTACTGTTTGTTGCGTAAGCTCGTACATAGTATGTTGTATTAGGCAACAAATCACTTAGAGTACTAGAAAATTTTCCAACTCCTATACTATCTTCGGTTTTGTTGTCAGATATTGTTGGGAATTGGTTTGTACTCCAACACACTCCTCGTGCTGTAATAGGCGCACCGCCATCTGAGGTAATATCGCCACCACTATTTGCAGTAGTCTCAGTAATATCTGTTACTACCGTAGTTGATAATGTAGGTACAACTACTTTGTCTTCCTTGCAACTTGTTGCTAAGAGCAATAATGCTCCTAATGTGGTTATAACCAAACTGTTAATTGTTTTCATATCCTTATATAATTTATGTGTTTTGAATTATTTTGCTACAATAAAAACAGACACCAAAATTAGTTTAATTAGCTTGTTCATCATGTTTTATAGTTTATAAAGTTAAAAGTTATTAGAACGCAGATGACACAGATTAAACAGATTTATACAGATTTTTTATCTGTGAAAAATCCGTATAATCTGTGTGTTCTGTGTTCCATTCATACGTAATTGCTAATTGCTACAAATTTACAATAAATCACTAACTCTACCAATCTCTTGTCGATTTAGGACGCGATTTCGATTTCTTTTGTCGGTTCAATCTCTCTTGCACGTTCTGTTCTTCATTCTGCAATGCCTCTAAGATACGTGCTGCGTCTTCTTTCGAGTATTTTTCTTTATCATCTTGTTGATCTTCTTTCTCCTCAGCTTCTTGCATCTCTTGCTCTTGAGCCTGTTGCTGTTGCGCCTGTTGTTCTTGTTGCTGCTGTTGCTGATCTTGCTGATTGTCTTGATTATCCTGATTTTCGTCGTTTTGTTGCTGTTGCTGCTGGTCTTGCATTTGGTTCAACTTGCTTTGGGCTAAAGCCAGATTATATTTTGTTTCGAAATCGTTGGGGTTGCGTCTTAAAGCGTTCTTATACGACTCGATACTCTCCTTGATTTTTCCTTGCATTAATTGCGAATTTCCCAAATTGTGGAAAATTTTCGCACTGATAGTATCGTGTGCAATTGTATTTTGTATGGCTTTATACTCTCGTTCTGCCAAATCGTAAGCCTTGAGCTTAAAATTGGTGTTTGCGAGATTATATTTGGCTTCATACGATGTCGGAGCTTTTTCGATTGCTTGTCGATACATTTCGGCTGCTTTTTTCATTTTTACGGTATCAACCTGCCCCGTGTCGCCAATTGCCGATTTGTAATAGTCGTTTCCCGAACGTATATATTTGCGCTCTTTCTGACTATAAACCATTTGAGTTGCTGATAACAACAATATCAGTGCAATATTTAGAATTTTACTACTTCTCATATTTAAAAACATTTTAAATGAATATCCGCATGAATACCTTACTTAATTAATAACCACATAGTCACATAGTTTTTTTATGTAAGGTAAAATAGTTACACAATAATCATAGTAGCATAGCTACTATATGTAAAACAAGTTTTCTATGTAACGCTTGTATCAATATTTCATTTTCAATTAACTGCATTTTCTATGTTTCTATGTGGTATTGAAAAGTTTTTTTCTGTTTTATCAAATATAATGTAATTATAGGTAAATATACGGTCATTCATACATTTTATCTTAAAAAATCTTTTTTTGTATTTTAAGTGGGTTAATTTTTTGCCAAAATTGTGATTTTCTTTCAGCAATTAACAGTTCTAAAATCAATAATATAAAGCTAAGCGCTGCGATAAACACGAACTGCTCTTCGTATTCGGCAAATACCTTTTCTACGACCTCGCCCCTTTCGATTTTGTTCAGCTCATCGAACAGGTTTGAAAGCCCTACTCTTTGGTTGTTTGCTCTAATATATGCACCGTTCCCTGCCGAAGCTAATTGTTGCAACATTCCCTCGTTAAGCCTTGTAATAACGGTGTTTCCTTGTCTGTCGCGATGGAAATCGTTGGGTCTATTTTTTATCGGAATTGGAGAGCCTTCGGGTAATCCCATTCCTAAAGTAAATATTCTAATTCCTTGCTCTACTGCACTTTGAGCCAACTCAATAGCCTTATCTTCGTGGTCTTCGCCATCGGAAATAATAATTATGGCTTTGTTTCTAACTTCTGTATTCGAGAACGATACAAGCGCTCGATTTATCGCAGTAGAGATATCAGTTCCTTGATTGCTAATTAGTTCGGGTTCAACCATATCGACAAACATTCTGGCTGCTCCGTAATCGCTTGTCATGGGAAGTTGTGTGAATGCATCGCCAGCAAAGACTATCAAGCTAATGCGGTCGTTTTCTAATTGCCCAATAAGCTGATTTATAGCACGTTTAGCCGCAGTAAGCCTGTTTGGTTTAATATCTTCAGCTAACATACTGTTTGATATGTCTAAAGCTATCACTAGCTCCAAGCCTTGCCGCTTAACCTCTTCTGTTCTTACGCCATATCTGGGTCTTGATACCAAAAAAACCAATGATATCACAGCCAATGACCAAACAATAAACTTATATACTGGTCGTAATGTTGAACGTTTTGGCATAAGTTGTTCAACTATGCTTGCGTTGCCAAGTTTTTTAATTCTTTGGTTTATAACATATCGCCACGCAATAAAGGCTACTATCGCTATGGGGATAATCCAAAGAAGTTTTAAATATTGTGGGTTTCCAAACTCAAACATAATGTTACTTTTTAAGGAATAGTTTTAAAAATAGTGTTTCTTAAGAGAAACTCGATCAAAATCAATCCAAGCGCTCCTACTGCAAACATCAGGTATCCCTCCTGTTTTTTGCTATACTCTTTTACTTCGATTTTAGTTTTTTCCAATTGATCAATTTGTTCATAAATTTTAGTTAATGCTTGCCTATTTGTCGCTCTAAAGTACTGACCATCAGTCAAATCAGATATTTGTCGCAACAAATCTTCGTCAATTTCGGTTTTCATATTTTGATATTGAATACCAAACGGCGTTTGTACAGGATAAGGGGCTTCTCCCATTGAGCCAATACCTACGGTGTATGTCCTGATACCGAACGTTTTAGCTATCTCGGCAGCTGTAATTGGGTCAACCGAACCGGAATTGTTAACTCCGTCCGTCAGCAGGATAATAACCTTACTCTTAGCATCGCTATCGCGCAGACGACTAACCGATGTGCCCAATCCTGAACCTATTGCAGTTCCATCAGCGATAATCCCAGCCTTAATATCGGAAATTAAATTGATAAGAACGGCATGGTCGGTTGTCAGTGGACATTGAGTAAAACTTTCGCCTGCATATATTACCAATCCTATTCTATCGTTGGGACGTCCGCTGATAAAGCGTTGCGCAGTCTCTTTCGCCACCTCTAACCTATCGGGCTTAAAATCACGGGCAAGCATACTGCCAGAAATATCTAAGGCAATGATAATATCTATCCCCTCAGTTGTTTGGGTTTCCCATGCCCGCGATGATTGCGGGCGCGCCATTACTACAATAAGCAACGAAAGCGCCAATATTCTAATAAGAAACAGCAGATGACGCAGATATATGCGCCATCGGTTTGCACCAGCCTTAAATGCCTCTAAACTACTGGTTTGATAAGAAGCATACTGCTTTTTCTCCTTTAAAATATACCACACAATAAGTGGCAACAGGAGAATGAATAAATAAAAATATTCGGGGTTTGCAAATGTATAATTGAACATCTCTTTAAATTGATTTCGGATTGTGGAACACAGATGACACAGATTTAACGGATTTACACAGATTTATTTGGATTTCTAATTTCTAATTTTTAATTTCAATTTGATAGTGTCCAAAATGGTGTGTGTTTTTTTATTAATAATTAAAAACATTATTTCACTATACTACTCAATATACTATAAATGACTGCTAATTGTTCATTGTTCATTGCTCATTGCTCATTGTTCATTGTTAATTGCTAATTGTTCTGGAACAACCTCAATTTTAGTTTTAAGGACAAAGTCGTAGGCTTGCTCCAAATACTTGATATGTTCCGAAGCCAATGGTTCAAATTTTGCAAACTTTACCAAGTCGGCTGTTTCAAGGAACTCAAGCAATTTTGTTTGTAACTCTTTTTCGATTACCTTTTTAACCTTTAATATCTGCGATATATCGGTTGTGGAGCTTTCAAGAGCCATTATCTCGTATCGTAGCTCAAGGTATCGTCTTAGGATTTCAGAAAGTTTTGAATAGTAGTCTTTTATCTGCCCTCTTTGCCAATATTTCTTCTCGGAGAGCAAATCGAGTTCGCGCAACGCATAAACGTGAGCCTCCTCCTTGGGAATCTCCTCAACTATTTCAACTACTTTTCTCTTACGGCTTTTCAATAGCCAAAGAACCAAAAAGACAATAATTAAAGCTATAACTATTATTATCAAATAAGGCATATACTCATGAAAGAACTCCTTGATAGTCAGTGGAGTATCTAACGGTAATTTTATATCTGCTACTCTTGTTTCTGCGCTATCAATTTGGATTGTTTGTACACCAAAAAAGAGTGGATTAGTGTAAATCGTATCAACCGCATTCGATTTGTGGCGCAACATCACAGCAATGGGGTTAATGTAATAGTATCCACTATCGAAAGACGTTAACACATAACGTTTTCTGATTATTGAACGCCCATTATCATCAATTGTGTCAAATGGTAAATCTTTAAGAATCTCGACGTTCTTGATAATTGTATCGGTATAAACAGGAAATTGGACAAATGCTGAGTCGTAGCCCTCAACATCAATTTGCAGGGTAACGTGGTCGCCAATAAGAAGCAGTGTAGTATCTAAATCTGCCTTTGCCTGTGGCATCTGCGCACGACTCTCTGCCACAAATATTGATAGCAATATCAGTAAAAATATCTTATATATAATTCTCATATTCAACTATTTAGTAATTCTTAAAATCTATACGACTGCCGTATTGTCCTCCCTGTTTACATCGAACGCATTTTAAACATCTTCATCAAGGGTATTACATAATCTTCGTTTGTTCTGATATCGACTGTATCAACTCCACTGCGTGTAACCGATTTTGAAAAATATTTCGCCAATTCTTCTTTCCACTGCCTGTATAGTTCGCGGTTTTTAGCCCTTGCAGTATCTACCCAAAACTCTTGGTTGGTTTCAGCATCTAACATCCTGATTAAACCAACGTTAGGCAGGGCGTCTTCAAGCGGATCGCTAATCCGTAGAGCAACTAAATCGTGCTTGCTGTTGGCAATCATCATGGAGCGTTCGTAGCCTGTACCAATAAAATCGGATATAAGAAAGGCTGTGCAACGCTTTTTTATTGCTCCGGTGAAAAACTCCAACGCATTGTTAATATCGGTTCCCTGCTCTTCGGGTTCAAAAGTTAGTAACTCGGTGATAATCCGCAATATATGTGTACGTCCTTTTTTAGGTGGAATAAATTTCTCTATCTTGTTTGTAAAGAAAATAACTCCAACTTTATCGTTATTTTGAATTGCCGAGAACGATAGTACAGCTGCAAGTTCGGTCATCAAATCACGCTTCATTATACTGTTGGAACCGAAGTTGCGCGAGCCGCTTAAATCGACAATCAACATTACGGTTAACTCGCGTTCCTCTTCAAAAACCTTTACGTATGGATGATTGAAACGAGCCGTGACGTTCCAGTCTATATCCCGAATTGGGTCGCCGTATTGATATTCGCGAACCTCGCTAAATGTCATCCCTCGCCCCTTAAATGCGGAATGATATCTACCGGCAAAAACCTGTCGAGTAAGACCTCGTGTTTTAATCTCAATCTTGCGGACTTTTTTTAATAAATCACTTGTTTGCAAAGTACTTAATTTAAGTGTTCGTAATTTTTCTTAACTAAAAACTGAAATTAACCACTATGGCACCTCAATTGTATTTAGCACTTGATCAATAATATCCTCAGAGGTAATATTCTCTGCTTCAGCTTGATATGTAACACCTATTCTGTGTCTTAAAACATCGTGGCACACGCTTCTGATATCTTCTGGAATCACATATCCACGGCGTTTGATAAAAGCATAAGCTTTTGCAGCGCGAGCCATACTGATACTTGCACGAGGAGAGCCTCCATAAAAGATCATCTCTTTTAGCTCTGGCAATTTATATTGGTCTGGAAATCGTGTAGCAAACACAATATCAACAATATACTTCTCAATTTTTTCGTCTAAATAGACCTCTTTTACAACATCGCGAGCCTTAACAATCTCGTCAGCTGTAACTACTCTGTTAGCTTTAGGATACTCTTTCAATAAGTTTTGTCGCATTATCAGCTTCTCCTCCTCTATTGCGGGATAATCGACAACTGCTTTGAGCATAAAACGGTCCATTTGCGCCTCTGGTAGCGGATATGTTCCCTCTTGCTCAATTGGGTTCTGCGTTGCCAATACCAAAAACGGATTTGGAAGTTTATGCGTTGTATCGCCAATTGTTACCTGCTTCTCCTGCATAGCTTCAAGCAAAGCGCTCTGAACTTTAGCAGGCGCACGATTAATCTCATCAGCTAAAACAAAATTTGTGAAAACAGGTCCTTTTTTTACCTCAAAAGTCTCTTTCTTTTGACTGTATATCATTGTACCGATAACGTCTGCAGGCAAAAGGTCGGGAGTAAATTGAATGCGGTTAAAACCAGCATCAACTGTTTGAGCCAATGTGCTAATTGCCAATGTTTTGGCTAATCCTGGCACACCTTCTAACAAAATATGTCCATCGGACAACAAGCCAATTAAAAGGCTCTCGACCAATTTCTTTTGCCCAACGATTACCTTATTCATTTCCAGAATAATAAGCTCAGTAAATGCGCTCTCTAATTTTATACGTTCATTTAGTTCACGAATATCAACTGTCGAATTCATATTTATAAAAGTTAAGTTTAAATTTGCGTTTAAATTTCGGGTTTTGGAACACAGAAAATACGGATTTGGAACACAGAAAACACAGATTAAACGGATTTACACAGATTTCTTGTTTCAGATTTCGTATTTTCAATTTCTAATTTCTAACTTCTAATTTCTAATTTTGTACAAAGGTAACGAGCTTTGTTGATGTTTGGTTTAATTTGAGTGTAAACTTTAACTGAATTTTAACTGAAATGCGATATTTTATAAAACTTGCTTTCTGCGGAACTAACTATTTCGGGTGGCAAAAACAGCCAAATGCGGTGACTGTACAAGAGGTTCTCAGCGAACGGATGTCAAAACTGTTACGCACGGAAACCGATATTGTGGGCGCCGGCAGAACGGACACTGGTGTACACGCATTGGTGTATTACGCTCATTTCGACACTGTTGAAGAAATCGAAGATTGCGAAAATATGGTTTACAGACTAAACAAAATGTTGCCAAACGATATTGTTGTTTATGATATTTTTAGTGTCGATAGCAATGCGCACGCCCGATACGATGCTGTTTCAAGGACTTATCACTACTACATTGATACGCAAAAAAATCCGTTTACCGAGAAATTTATGAGCTATCGCTATCAGCCAACCGATTTCGATTTGATGAACGAGGCTGCAATGTATCTGCTACAGGTCTCAGATTTTAGCAGTTTTTGTAAAGCGGGAAGTGATAATAAAACCACTATCTGTAAGGTTACCGAAGCACAATGGCACCAAATAAACAGCTCGCAATACTTCTTTAGAATAACCGCCGACCGCTTTCTAAGGAATATGGTCAGGGCGATTGTGGGGACTCTGTTTGACGTTGGAGAGAAGAAGATCAGTTTGGACGAGTTCTATTCAATTGTAAATAAGCACGATAGATGCAAAGCGGGTGAGTCTGTTGAGGCTAAGGGGTTGTTTTTGGCTGATGTTAGGTATCCGTTTGAGATAGGTGCAAGGGAAAAGCAATGAACAACGCTTCGCTCAGTGCATCACTAATTTCCAATTTCATAACACTGCTCTAATAAAAGTGTAAAAAAACACATTTTTAGTACCAATAATGTGGTAAATTTCCATATATTTGCATCTACTGTAAAACCATAAGATTATGCAAAGAAAATTATTAGAACAATTGTTAGCATGGAAAAACAACAAAAAGCGCCTGCCACTACTGCTTGAAGGCGCACGTCAGGTTGGTAAAACATATCTTTTGAAAAAGCTTTTTGGTGAAAAAGAGTTCGAAAAAGTAGTACATGTTAATTTTGAAAGAGCAGATTCAGAGTTAATCAATTTATTTGAAGGGAATATTGAACCTCAACGGATTATTAACTATTTGTCTTTGAAATTTAACATTCCTATAAATCAAGATGATACCCTGATAATTTTTGATGAAATTCAGGAAGTTCCTCGTGCTTTAACCTCATTAAAATATTTTGCCGAAGATGCGCCTGAATATTATATTGCAGCTACAGGAAGTTTGCTCGGCATTGCTTTACACAGCGGAACATCGTTCCCAGTTGGAAAAGTTTGCAGATTACGTTTGCATCCAATGGATTTCGAGGAGTTTTGTTGGGCGAACAATATGCAAAATCAAACAGCAGAAGCTCGTAACTCAATACAACAGTTAAAAAGACCACTAATAACAAGCGGTTTCAAAGATGTTTTTCAGCAATATCTCGCAATAGGCGGAATGCCTGCTGTTGTATCAGAATGGATTGAAAACAAAAATCACAGTATTGTGGAGATAATCCTAAAAAATATTCTTGCAGACTACAAAGATGACTTTAGCAAACATACAAGTAATGCGGAATCCCGCCGAATCGGGAATTTGTGGCAAAGCGTACCACTCCAGTTCGCCAAACAGAATCATAAATTTTTTTACAAAACCATTGAACCCTCTGCTCGCGGACGCGATTATGCTTTTGCACTTGACTGGCTACTTGATGCAGGATTGATTTATAAAGTTAACCTCACTGCTCACGGCAATAAATTGCCTCTCTCTTTTTATGCAAACACCACAGATTTTAAAATTTATGCTTTAGACGTTGGAGTGTTGAGACAGTTAGCAAATTTGCCCACCTCGTTTGTAATTGGAGATGATAATATCTGGTCAAATTTTGGCGGTGCTTTTGCCGAGAATTATGTCTTACAACAATTGCGATCTATGGGTTTTAACGAATCATACTACTGGGTAAACAACGCCAACAATCCAAATCAGCCAAAGGGGAGAAGTGAACTCGATTTTATTATTTCAGACGAAAATGCTATCTATCCGATTGAAGTAAAATCTGGCAAGCAGGTAAATGCCCAAAGTTTGAGAATTTTCCGTGAAAAATATAATCCTAAAATAAGCATTCGCTTTTCGCTCAAAGACTTAGAATATAACGAAGGACTTTTAAATATTCCACTCTATTACTCATTTTTATTTACCGAATTAATGCAGCAGAAAGAAAAGTTACCCATTTCGGATTTTGCGTTTAAGCCCAAACCATAAATTTTTAGGTAATAGATATTTGAAATTAGAAGGGAAAAGGTACAAGGTGCAAGGTACAAGGGAAAAGGCGATGCACTTGATAGCTGAGCGGAGCGTTGCACTGAGTGAAGCGTTTCACTGAGCGAAGCGTTGCACTGGGCGAAGTCGAAGTGTCGAAGTGTGAGCAGAGCCGAAGTGTGCAAGTGAGGAAAGTGTTTTTACTTGTATCTTGCGCCTTGCTTCTTTTTACTCAATTGTTTTTGGCACAGCTTATTCAAACTCCAACAAAAACTTTAAAATCGACCAGTGAAATATTCCCTTGTAACTGTTTTCTGCAAATTCGTCTATCGAAATAACATATTTGGGATTGTTATCTGGTATTTTCAAGAGATTTTCAAATTCACGTTCGTGAGTTTTTTCGTCAATAATTATATATGCGACTTGAATATATACGGTTTTTTCCTGTTTTTTGGCAATAAAATCCACCTCGTGATTACCAATTTTTCCAACAAAAACTCTGTATCCATTAGCACGCAAATGATGGAACACTAAGTTTTCGAGTACCTTATTTATATCTTTCTGCTGGAATGGAATAATTGCGTGACGCATTCCTAAATCCTCAAAGTAAAACTTGTCGCCTATTTCAAAAATCTTCTTCCCTCCTACCTTCTTTCTTTTTACTCTCTCGACGTAAAAAACCGACTCTAAATAGACCAAATAATCTAAAACTGTTTGTGGCATAATACTGATTTGCTGCGATTTAAGATAATCGCTAATCTTTTTAGCGGAAACAATACTGCCGATATTGTCAGCCAAAAATTCAATCAAATTATGTAGAAAATGTACATTCCGAATATTGTATCGAGCCACAATATCGCGCAGAATAATGCTATCGTAAATGTTTTTAAGATATTCGTAATACACTTCCTCATCTCTCCGCAGATTGACAAGATGAGGCATTCCACCATATTTTATATAATCGTACAAAGTTTTGTTGGAAGCCGATAGTTCGTGAAAGTCTAAAAACTCTTTGTAGGTGAGCGAATGAATATGAAACTGAATATACCGCCCTGCTAAAGTGGTTGCCAACTCGCCCGACAACAGTTTTGCATTGCTAACCGTACAATAAATATCGAAATTTCCGCCGGATTGAAGAGTTCGTAGCGCTCAATCTCCTGCACCTCGTCAATAAAAAGATAGGTTTTCTTTTGTAGATCAGTATTTCCCTGAATATAGGCTATCAAATCCTTGTAGTCTTTGATAGGGTCAAACTCATATTTTTCCTTATCAATAAACAGAATTTGGGCATCGGGATTGCGAGATAAAAATCTCTTGGCTAACCTGCTTTAAAATATAGCTTTTGCCTACTCGGCGTTGTCCTACAAGGACTTTTATCAATCTGTCGTTGATAAAAGGCTCAATTTTAGAAAAGTAATAGGGACGATATTTAATACTATTTTGCATATCTTTATCTTATAAGATAAAGATTTTTGATTTTACAATAAATTTACATTATAAAATAAACTTTATACAAAAGTAGGTAAGTTTATTCTATAAAACAAATATATCCAATAAATTTATTATACCAATTGTAATTTTAAAATAGTCCAATCTTTTTTAAATTTTACAATTGTAAATACCGATGTTACAGATACATAGTACAAACAAACGATAATGAAGTTTTGACTATAGTAGATGTCCAATCGGTATTAATGCCAAACCCTAATTTGGACAAGTCGGGAATTAAAAGTTGGTGCAACTCTCACGGTTGCCCAAAATAAATTGAAAATTATAGTATTTCAATAAAAAACCAACAGAATCATAGATAAATAGTTGGCTTTGTCTTGTTAAAACTCTGAGTGTCAATGTGTAATCTTCTTAAGTTGCTGGATTATGTACATCTCAAACTCATTATATGGCATATCAAACAACGCTTCAATTACGGTTTGGAAATCCTCCTGTTTTCTTCCACATCCAAATAGTTTAAGAACACCTTCTTCTTTATGTTTTTCGTAAACTAACTTAAAAATAAAGCCACCAACCATATAAATTGGGTGGTTATAATAGGGATTAGGATAGACATATCTCTGGCTTAAAATATCATCTAACGTGATAACTGTATCTTGTATCTGTTTTGAAAATTCTTGTAGCTCTTCCTCAAAAGGAGCTGTTTTACTTGAACCTCCAATAAATGTCGCTAATCCTTCATTAACAATAAAAGGACGACCTTTGGTGTTCCACTCTTCAGAAACAAATAAGAGATGCGCCAATTCGTGTTTGTGGCAAAATATTGGGTACGTGAGCACTATACGATTTATTGGTGTATGTGCCATACCTGTTGAATATGACAACCAATATTCAAAATTGTACAAATTTCCCATCACAGATTCGTCTGGAGCTATAAAAAAGCTAATGCGAGAAGGGTCTTGTAGATTATATTGTTTAACTATATCATTACAAAATGTTAAAGCAGCGTTTGCTTCATCTGCATCAAAAGTAATACTAGGATGGCATATATAGGTTATAAAACCTACTTCGTATCTGTTCCAGTAGGCTGTTTCGTAGTCAATAGCGTTGCATAGATAAAAAGCGCCGTTCTTTTTTGTACAATAGTACTTTGTAATATACGGTGGATTGAACTTTGAATAAGTTGGGTGTTCCGCATATTTATTACTGTAAAACAGTGTTTTGATTACAAAAGCCTCTTCTGACTTAATAACGTGCTTCTCGATTGACAATACCGTGGGTTTATATATTTCTAAAAATTGATTTGATGAATCATAACCGCGAAACATAAACATTGCAGCCATATCAAAACTAGGCATGCCAGCATTAAAATAATATTCAACCTCGCTTGGAAGCCAAAATGGATTTACATAAACAGAGTCGGGACGAGAGTTTAAATAGTTGACCCACAGGTTATATACACTTTTTATTTCTACATTGGTTGTATCAACACGTGCAGTGATTTTTATGTTTATTTGACCGAAAATATCACCTAAAAAAGAAAAAAATATCAAAATAGAGATAAAACAGTTTTTAGTTTTTGCAAAGTAGAATATATTAAGCAATTTGTTTGCCATACAGTATCACATTTAATAAGTGGATACTACAGTTAATTTTCGCTATTTTTCCTGACACTCTTTACAAACACCATGAAAGTACAGCACATGCGAATTAATATTAAATTCGTATAAGCTTGATACAGAATCTTTTATTTCATCAACTCTGGAATCGAAAAATTCGATAACTTTACCGCAATTGGTGCAAATCATGTGGTCGTGTTGTTTGTAGTTAAAAACACGCTCGAACTGTGTTACGCCATCACCGAATTGATGTTTTATCAAGATATTAGCATCAGCCATTAAATCAATGGTATTGTATATTGTTGCACGACTTACACGATAGTTCTTGTTTTTCATCTCTGCATATAGCGATTCAACATCAAAATGACCATTATGAGAATATATAGTGTCAACAATTGCGTAGCGTTCTTGTGTTTTACGATAACCGTTATTCTCTAAATAACTGGTAAAAATATCTTTTACAATGTCTCTTGTTTCTTTATTTTCCATAACTATTGAAGTATGACATATTTGCAAAAATAACATTTATTATTAAAAAAAACGGCTAAATTCTGTAATCAAATTGCAAGTGATATATTTTCCATAAATTTACCATATTGGAGGTTTTATAGACATGAGCTTATTTTGTAACTTTTAAACAAAAACAAACGTCAAAAGTTCATTTTTATTAATGAATTTGCATTTATTGTGACAATACTAAGTACATGACAAAAATTTAAAATTATTTGTACATTATTGTAAATGAAGGGTTTGAAAAACATGTAACAAATAGTTTTACTCACTAATCGAGCAGAGCCTAAA
>Ga0208195_1002794_pt1 | contig 15702 bp, 11 predicted proteins | sample AD_UKC077_MetaG_FD_184441 | JGI IMG/M metagenome (GOLD analysis project Ga0208195, IMG submission 184441) | Active sludge microbial communities of municipal wastewater-treating anaerobic digesters from USA - AD_UKC077_MetaG (SPAdes) (version 2) | ecosystem: Engineered > Bioreactor > Anaerobic >...
CTATACCTTCGGCATCTTCTCCGGCAACATCAATAATGGCAGGATTTTCCCATGTATCTCCGCCCATTATCAAGCTGTCGATTCCAAGGTCTCTTGCTTGTTTAATTATTAATGGAGCCGTAGTTGCTGCACTTGGAGCAAATATTACGTCAGGATTCTTTGCCTTGATATTTGTAAGAATGGCATTAAAGTCAGATTCATTCAACTGGAATTCCGAAACATCAACTATACTGTTCTCGTCTCCGGTTAAATCTTTAAATGCATTAATAAAGAAGTTTGCAAGACCTACCGAGTAGTCATCTCCATTTTGCATGATAACAGCTGCTGTCTTTGCTCCCTGCTCAATTGCATATGTAGCCATAACCTTACCTTGGAAGGGGTCAAGGAAGCATGCACGGAAGTAAAATTCATTGCCCTGTGTTACCATGGGGTTTGTACAAGAAGCACCCATTGCAGGAATCTGTGCATTCTTAATAATATCACCGGCTGCAATAGAAACAGCTGAGCCGTAAGAACCAATTATTGCAACAACCTTGTCCTTTTCAATAAGACGTGTTACTGCGGTAGTTGCTTCGCCTTTGTCACTTTTGTTGTCAACTACAACTAATTGAATTTTTTTGCCTAATACTTCAGGATACATTTTGTTTGCATATTCGATGCCTCCAAGTTCCTGAAGACCACCGCCGCCATTCATACCTGTAAGCGGTTCAAACACACCGATTTTAATAACATCTGCATCCTCTGCAACCGGTTCTTCCTCATTTCCTGTTTCCGGCTCTTCATTTCCATTACCGTTATTGCTAGCCGGGGTACAAGCTGTAAACAAGGCAAGAACCATCAATACACTTAATAACAAAGATAAAATTCTTTTCATATACTCTCTCCTCATTATTATAAATTTCTATGATTATAACATTTAAAAAATATTATTGCAAGAAAATTTTCCGCGCTATGTAAACAGTCTTGCACATTTTACATACAAACAGCATAATTTGTATGTAAAATAAAAACTATGCTGCTATATGAAAAAACAGTCAGATTGTCATTACTGATACTATTATATTAATGGGTTGTCTGTTTTATTCTAAAGAGAATTTTGAAGTCAGTTTTAATACGCGTTCTTTCAACATACTTTCATTTTCTTTCTTAGATAGTGCTGAATCCATAATATCTGCTAATTCAATCATTTCAGCTTCTTTCATACCCCTTGTGGTAACTGCGGGAGTTCCTATTCTTATTCCGCTTGTAATAAAGGGGCTTTGAGTATCAAATGGAATAGTATTTTTATTTGTAGTAATATGAATTTCATCAAGTATCTTTTCTGCCTCTTTGCCTGTTAAGTTCTTGTTCCTGACATCAACCAACATCAGATGATTGTCAGTACCGCCGGATACTAATCTAAATCCCTTATTCATAAGTTCTTCGGATAACTTTTTCGCATTTTTTATAACTTGCTGCTGATACAATACGAATTCATCATCCAAGACTTCTTTAAAACATGCGGCTTTAGCGGCAATAATGTGCATTAAAGGACCTCCCTGTGTTCCCGGAAATATTGCCTTATCAATTTTTTGTGCGAATTCTTGCCTGCACAAAATCATTCCGCCTCTTGGACCTCTCAAGGTTTTGTGAGTGGTTGTTGTAACAAAGTCTGCATAGTCAACGGGATTAGGATGCAGTCCTGCAGCTACAAGTCCTGCTATATGAGCCATATCAACCATAAAGTAAGAGTCGATTTCATCTGCTATATCCCTGAATGCTTTAAAGTCAATAATTCTCGGATAAGCACTTGCTCCTGCCACTATTAATTTAGGCCTTTCTTTTTTTGCTATTTCTCTTACCTGATCATAATCAATGGTTTCAGTTTCCCTGTTTACTCCATAAAACACTACATTGAAGTATGAGCCGGATAAATTTACGGGACTTCCGTGAGTGAGATGACCTCCGTGAGATAGGTCCATACCTAATATTTTATCTCCCGGCTTCAGTACTGCAAAGTATACTCCAAAGTTTGCATTTGAGCCTGAATGAGGTTGAACATTTACATGGTCTGCACCAAATATTTTCTTAGCCCTTTCTATTGCAAGGTTTTCTACCTTATCAACAAATTCGCATCCTCCGTAATACCTTTTGCCCGGATACCCTTCAGCATATTTATTGGTTAAATGACTTCCCATTGCCTGCAAAACCGTATCAGAAACAAAATTTTCCGATGCTATTAATTCAATGTTAATTCTTTGTCTTTCCTTTTCTTCCATTATAAAACGATACAACTCATTATCATTTTCTTCAATCAAATTAAAGTTCATATAGTACTCCTTAAACGTAGATTTTCGGAAGTCTTCTTACGGCTAAATTTGTCAGTACTTCATAAGAAATAGTACCTCTCATGTTGGCTACATCCTCCGCTGTCATTGCTCCATCAGTACCGTCACCGTATACTATAGCCACATCTCCTATCTGTGGGTTTTCCACCTTAGACAAATCCACCATAAATTGGTCCATACATACTTTTCCCAAAATAGGGCATTTTACTCCTTTTACAACCACATATCCCTTGTTTGACAGCAATCTAGAATATCCGTCAGCATATCCTAACGGAATTGTGCCTACTACCACCGGCTTCTCTGCACGGTACAAATGTCCATAACCGACACCTTCGCCGGCTTCAATTGTTTTTACGTTTGCAACCTTTGCTTTCAATGTAACGCAAATTTTAAATTTATATTTTTCGGTATCCACTTCGTCAGAAGGATAAAATCCCGATAAAATAATGCCCGGTCTTACCATATCAAAATAATATTCAGGCAATTCTATTATAGTAGCACTGTTTGCAATATGTTTTATAGGTATTTGCACATTTCTTTCTTCCAGCATACCTATAAATTTAATGAATCTGTCAGCCTGCATGTGAGCGGTTGTTTTGTCCTTTTCATCGGCCTTAGCTTGATGTGAAAATGCACCTTCAATTTTAATATTTTCAAATTTAGCAATATCAGCTATCTTATCCGCATTCTCTGCCGTAGGCAAAAAACCTAATCTGTTCATGCCTGTTTCTACTTTTATGTGAATTTTTGCTTGTTTATTCAATTTTTTTGCTGTTTCATTTAATCTTAATGCATGATTATAGTCATAAATAGTCAATGTAATATTATTTTCTATTGCATCATCGTAAAATTCCTCTGATGTAAAACCTAGTACCAGAATGTCTTTATCTTTTATTTCTTTTCTCAGTTCAAAAGCTTCTCCGATTACTGCCACGGCAAACATATCTACGCCATTTTCAAGATACATTTTTGATAATTCCAAAGCTCCCATTCCATAGCTGTCTGCTTTTACAACGGCACATATTTTCCTGTCAGGTCCTACTGCTCTTCTTACCTCCAAAAAGTTATGAATGGCTTTTTCTCTGTTTATTTCGACCCAGGCAGGCCTCAGCTTTTCGTTCATTTAATTGCTCCTCCTTTAGTGGTATGGAGAACACCTCTATGATAACCTTTGCAGGTAAGCTTTGAGGAATATTCCCCAACTTGTATTATTAATAAAATTATAGCAAACCAGAGTCAATTAATCAATAAAAAAAGCATACGCCCTCAGTTTTATGACAAAGTATACAATCTTGTCATTCTGAAGGCGCAGCCTGAAGAAACTTATTATTTAAACACAAATACAACGTCAATCACTCCGTCAAATCCGCCGTACAGGTTATAAAGCTGGGCTGTTGAGCCGGCTTTAATATCTGATTTAGTACCTTCTTTAAAATCGCTTATATTTCCCGAACTGTCCAAGGTACAAACATAGACTTTTACATCTTGTGCATATTCCATATACGTTATATTGTCAATCAACATTTGATTGGTATAAATTTGAGATATTTTTATTCTTGATGTTTCAGGAGTTACTTTCTCAATGCTTGAAACCATACCGTTAACAATTACTGCTCTTACATAGGAGTTCATCATTGATGAAATACTTTTGCCCGCAACAGATGTATTTGAAACAGAAAATACGTTGCTGTCGTTAAAAAACTGTATATGGCTTGTAGTATCATCTAATTTTGTAACACCCTTTATTATGCCGTATATGGTTCCGTTGTAGTTTTGTGGTGTATCCGGTGTTATTGTTATTACATTTGATTCTTTTATTCCCTTAGTAAGATAAATGGCATCAATATGTCCCATATAATTAACAACTGCTCTTCCTTCCAGGTATTCTCCCAGCTGGGAAGGTACTAACAATTGGTATTGACCGTTGTTTCTGTAAACAATAAATGTATCTGATGATATTTTATAACCGCCGTTTTCTAAGGTTTGCGTTTGATTATTGTATGGACTTGCAATATTTCTGGTTTGCATTAAATTTATTATTTTTAATGTCCCGTTTGACACAGGGTCAAACATAACTAAATCATTGCTTCCTATTAATGATTGCTTTAAAACACTTGAATCATTTTCATGCACTCTTACAACACTTGAGTTGTCCGCTAAGGAATATGTTCTAAGCCTTCCGTATTCATCAAGTATTCGCGCTTCGGCATTACCGTTTGTGCCGCTTGACGAGTTGATTACAATGCCGTAAGTCGATGGCCTTTTGCCGTATTTATTTATATACAGCTTTATAATATTATTGTTTTTATCCAATATTAATGTAACTGAATCATTTACATTTGCCTTCTCTGTAAAAATATAATCTTTTCCTGTCATATAGCTTATATTGTTTATGGTATAAAATGTAGCACCATTTACATTGTCTACACTTGTAACAACGCCTTCAACCTTAGACCTTAAAACATTAAGTGTCAATGAGGAGTTTTTATCATTTTGTGTTTCATAAAAGTACACCACGTCGTTTACTTTTATATCCTCCAAAGATTTTGCGTCGCCTTTAATATTAATTTTATTAAAGTTAACTTCCGAATTGCTCAAGGGCAGGTTTTTACCTGCAAACTGTCTGCTTCCTTCCTTATACAAGTCATCCCTGTCGACAACTATAACATCAGTTGCTTTATAAGCTATGATACCTATAACTTCTCCTTTGAAAGAATCTTCTTCATAGATGATTTTTACGCTGGATTCATTTAAATTATTAAAGCTTCCTCTTTCTCCGTTAATTATAATGGGAATATCAGGAACCTGAAAAACTCTCACATTGCCGTAATCATCAGTTACAAAGATTACTCTGTTTGAAAGTATGCTTGTTACAGTTCCCGAAAATTCATTATATTGGGGGTTGCTTACATAGACGGTATTTCCATAGTTATCATAATAAATATCCCACTTATTGAACAAATAATCCGTATAGTCAAAATTATCAATATTTAAGTCTTTGATTGATACTACTCTTGTTTCCATTTTGCCTAACTTTGAAATAAGTGTTTTGTTTGTAACGTTGTAAGTATTGTTTTCCTTTACCGAAACTAAGTTTTTGCTAAGTGCATTAAATAACATTATTGTAATATCTCTTCGAGATGCAAATTCGGTATTTGAATTAATATTTTCAAATAAATTCAGTTCTATTGCTTTTTCACGATAATTAGAAGGCCAGCTTCCCATCAGTGATTCATCGGTATATCCTAATAGCCTTAAAATCATTGTATAGGCTTCTTCAAACTTTATCAGGTTATCAGGTCCGTAGACTGATGGAGAAATTCCTTTAACAATACCTAATACATCAGCCAGCTCAACATAACTTTCAGCCCAATGCCCATGCATATCTTCATAACTGGAAGTCATATTTTTGGAGTATTCATTAAATCCTGCCGCTACAGTTACAACCTTTGCCATTTCTGCACGAGTAACTGTTCTATCAGGCTTAAAGCTGTTATCCGGATAGCCTTGTACAACCTTATAACTTGACAATACGCCTATTGCTTCTTCTAAATAAGGATCTTTTTTTATATCAGGAAAGACAGCAGCATATATATTTATAAAAGATGCAACAAATATTAAAATTATTATCACCAATAGTGTTTTTTTCATATAATCAATCCTTAAAGCATTCAATTAAAAAAATACTATGCATAGTAATAGTATTTCTTTAATATTATTATACATTATATTTATTTAATTAGTGTTACATTAACATTACAATGCTTTTTTCTGCTTTAAAACCAGACTGTTTTTCAACTTTATTAATAATACTTATACACATGTTTTATGGCTTTTGGGCGACTTGTCAACAGTTTTATCCACAAACTCACAAATTATATCAAGATTTATCAATAATGTGAACATTTTTTAGGGATTTCAACATATAGACATCAACTATTGATTTAATCAATGCTGCAACAGGAACTGCAAAAAAAAGACCTAAGGGACCAAACAATCCTCCTCCGATTATTATCGAAATAATTACTAATAAGGGCTTTATTGACAACTGACTGCCTAAAATTTTAGGGTCTATTATAAGACTCTCCAGTTGCTGTAATATTAGGATTAAAATAAACAAAAGAGCCCCTTTTTGCGGAGTATATAAAACATTTATCAACACAATCGGAACACTCCCTATAAATGTGCCAAAATAAGGAATCATATTGGTAATTCCTATAACCATTCCATCAATTGCAGGATAAGGACATTTTATAATATATTTTGAGCCTATATAAATTAAAAATGCAATAATGAGAGAAGCAGTTGCTTTTCCCGATATGTAGCTTGAAACATTGCGATACAGGATGTGGCTTATCCTAACAATATCATTTGCTGCTTTTCTGCCTATAAACAGGCTGGCAAATTCTTTAAACCAATTTATAATACTTTCTTTATCAATTAAAATATATACAGAAATAATTATTGACAACAATGTATTTGCAAATGCCATGAATATGTTGATGACTTTAGTGAGAGCATTATTTATTATTGCTGTCAGTATTGAAGATAATTTTTGTGCAATTTCGGCAAGATAAATTTTTACTATCAGCTCATCACTCAAAAGAGACAAGAGGCTGTTTGCCTTTCTGTATAGTCTTGGAATATCTCGGGATAATTCTGCAATACTGTTTATAATATTTGGTGTAATAGTCTTGACAACAATTGATATTATCAAAAAAACAAACAGATAAGTCATAATAACCGAAATATATCTGTTATCAATTTTTAATTTTTTTTCAAAAAAAACCAAGACAGGATTTAAGATTGCAGCCAGAAGTACCCCTGAAAATATGGGAAAGCATACTTGGATTATCTTAGACAGACCGTTCTCTAAATAAATAAATCTGAAAACTGCAATATAAAATATAAAAACAGGTAAAATAATAAGACTATTCTTTTTCAAATTATCACCTACACAGAAAGAAGTGTACCTTACCCCCTATTATTGCGTCTTATTATTCATATTAAAATTTTTCAAAAATTATGTATAAATAATGAATTTCTGTAAATAATTATGTTGATAATACTTTTTTTATCTTCTTCCAAATTATATAAACATCCCGCGAAACAAACATTGCGGGATGTCCTTTTTGTATGCCCTATAACTCCCCTTGTCTATTCTCCATTGACTCAAATAAATTTCTAATATATAATTAACCCATAAAAACAATGAGGTGGCATATGAAAAAAAGATTGTTGGGAAATACGGGTATGGAAGTGTCTGTAATAGGGTTTGGAGGAATTCCGATACAACACGTCAGTGAAAAAGAAGCAATTAACTTAATACTTGAATGCAAGCAACAAGGGATTAATTTTATTGATACGGCAAGAGTTTATACAGTCAGTGAAAAATTAATAGGTAAAGGTCTTAGGGAAGCAGGTCGTGAGAATTTTTATATTGCCTCTAAGGCAATGAACTATACCTACGATGGAATGAAAAGCTCAATTGAAGACAGTTTAAATGACTTGGAAATAGACTGTATAGATTTATATCAGGTTCACAACGTAAGCTCTAAAAAGGATTTAGATACCGTTTTTTCCGAGAATGGAGCACTGAAAGCATTAGTAGAAGCGAAAGAGCAAGGATTAATAAAACACATAGGAATAACAGGTCATATAAGAGAACTTCTTATGGAAGCAATTGATAATTATGAATTTGAAACTTTACAATTCCCTTTTAATCCCGTAGAGCCGCAGGGAACGGAGCTATTGTTAAAAGCATTGAAAAAAGGGATGGGAACAATTGCAATGAAGCCGATGGCAGGCGGTACATTCAGTTATCCATTGTTATCTTTGAAATATATTATGAATTCAGGTCTTATAACAGTAGCAATACCCGGTATGGACACAATAGAACAGGTTATTGAAAATGCAAGGGCAGGAATAGATGACGAGCCTTTAACAAAGGAAGAACAAGAGATAATAAACAAGGAAGTTGAAATATTAGGAACTGAATTTTGCAGGCGATGCGGTTATTGTAAGCCTTGTCCCGAAGGAATAGACATACCCAGCGTATTTGTATTTGAAAATTACGTTACCAGATATAATATGCCTGAATATGGCAAGATAAAATATGATACTCTGGATGTTAAACCTGATGAATGTGTGCGTTGCCGCAAATGTGAGTCAAGGTGCCCATACAACCTTCCTATTGTTGAAAAGTTAAAACAAGCATCCAGAACATTCAAAAATTTGGAATAATATGAGAGTTTATATCCGTATTCTGTACGATTTATTTGCTGTCAAAGCGGGTATAAAATCGCGCGCCGAGCTGTGTCCGGAAGTTTTCGCGCAAGAAATCGGATTCTTTATCCTTTAAGGCGCGTTTCGGAAGAATATATACATTCTGCATGGAAATATAGATAAGAAACAGGGTGTTGAGCTCAAAAACGCAGGCGAGCTTGCCGATAGGGTAAGAGGTGTTCACCTTGCACTCGGGTATCTGTATATGCACCTGTTTTGCATCTATTGTTGTTTTATGGTTTTTGCCGATTATACAGTTTGGATATTTAAGATATTTTCTTATACTGCGCTCTGCTCCGGAAAAAAGTATCAAACCCCATATAAGATAAGCGACTGCGACAAAGGGAATCAGCATATACAGTTTCCAAAAGCCCAAAAAAGCAGCAATGGTATAAAAAAGACTAATGAGCAAAACTAAAAACATAATTCCTAAACTTCTCTGGTTACGTAGTGATAGTCCGTAATATGTGGCTTTCCTAAAATCAGAGAGTGTAATTTGATAGGTTGCTTCTACAGTATTCATGATATTATTTGTACCTCGTGTTTATAATATAAGATTAGCATCAGTTTTATGAATTATTTGGCTAAATTATATAAGGATTGTTTTGGATAGTCAAGGAAACTTTGGTTAAGAAACTTGGAAGGTTTTTTATATTGACAATAATCTTAGCATCAGATAAACTATATTGGCTGATTAGTGAACTTGGAAGCGTATCGAAGAGGTCATAACGAGCCGCACTCGAAATGCGGTTGCCTTTCGGGGCACGTGGGTTCGAATCCCACCGCTTCCGCCATAAAACTTTAATAGAATACTAGTTTTATTATCCAATGAAAACTTAACGGTTAAAAAGAGCATTAAAAGGGTCTAATAGGTTGTAAATGGTTATCCTATTAAACCCTTTTATATTACTTTACAATTCATGCTATCGCAAAAAATAAACTTATTTTATTGACTTTAATTTTATATATTGGTATAATACATTAAGTCTCTAAAAAAATAAATGCGAAAAAGAATTAATATTTAAAGTAATATACTAAAAAAACATATAAAATTAGGAAATTGACAGTATAAGTTCATCATATTAGGAAAACATTTACCGAATTAATTATTTTTAAAAGTGTTTTGGCATGAATTTTGCTTATTGTTAATAAGTATTAGTAAGCCAACTAAAAATTTAAGAATATTAAGGAGGACTATTATGAGTGAAATGAAAAAAACTTCAAGAGAAATTTCCCTTGAACGTGCAAGTGTATTAAAAAGCAGAATAGAGCCATATTTGGAAGCTAAACAAGAAATTCCTCTTGGATTAGATTTCCAAGATGAGATTAAGGAAAGACAAAAGAAAATAAAAGAATATTTCAATGCTACTGATGAAGAATGGAATGACTGGCATTGGCAAATTAGTAACAGGATACATGATGTAGAGACTTTAAGTAAATTTATCGATTTGACAGATAAACAAAAAGCTGATATTGACAAAGTTGGAGAAAAATTCCGATGGGCTATATCTCCCTATTTCCTTTCAGTTATTGACCCAAAAGGAAATCATTATGAAAATCCCATTTACTTACAATCAATTCCGACAGGATTAGAGCTTGTAGAAGGAATAGGGGAAGCTGACCCTATGGGAGAAGAATTTACAAATCCGGCTCCATGTATTACAAGAAGATATCCGGACAGATTGGTTATCAACGTAACAAATGTATGCGGAATGTATTGCCGCCATTGTCAAAGAAGAAGAAATATAGGGGAATTTGATACTGCTCAACCAAGAGAAAATTTACAAGCAGCAGTTGATTACATTGCAGCTAATAAAGAAATCAGAGATGTACTGGTGACCGGAGGAGACCCCTTAACGCTGTCAGATGATACTATAGACTGGTTATTGACACAATTAGATAATATTCCTCATCTTGAATTCAAACGTATTGGTACAAGGATGCCGGTAACATTGCCGCAAAGAGTAACACCTGAATTATGTGATATGCTAAAGAAACATCATCCTTTATTTATTAACTTACAATTTAATAATCCATTAGAAATAACCGAAGAAACTAAGAAAGCTTGCACAATGTTGGCAGACGCCGGAATACCCCTTGGCAATCAAACAGTATTATTAAGAGGTGTTAATGATGATAAATTTGTGATGAAGAGATTAAATCAAGGTTTATTATCTTGCAGAGTAAGACCTTATTATATTTTCCATGCAAAAGGTGTAGTAGGTACATTACATTTCAGGACAAGTGTAGATATCGGAATAGAAATAATGGAGCATTTAAGAGGATATACATCAGGTTTAGCCATTCCTACATTTATAATAAATGCACCAAAAGGAAAAGGAAAAACTCCAATGCTTCCGGAATACGTAATTTCCCACGGCAGAGATACAATAACAATAAGAACATGGGAAGGAACTATAATCGAATATCCTAACAAAGATGCCAATGTAACATATGAATAAGCCCGATAAGCACATTGCTTAGCAATGTGCGGGCTGAATTTGTAAAACCTCATCAGCTCCCGCGCAATTTTTGCGATAAAATATATTTGATAATCATAATTTACTTCTTTTATGAATAATAAGAAGTAATAGATTTATCAATATCGAGGAGATTAAAAGAAACAAAGAATTTGAATTGGAGGGAAAAAAATGAAGAAACTTTTATTACTATTTGTTGTTTGTATTTTAGCATTTTCAATTGTTGCTTGCAGTCAAGAAACTCCACCTCCTGCCAGCAATCAAACGGAAGAACCTGATACTGAAGAACCTGTTGAAGAACCTAGAGGACCTGTTGACCTTGTTATGGGTACCGGCTCTAGCGGCGGTACATATTTTGCACTCGGCGGTGCCATGTCAAATGCATGGAACAGCTTTTTGAAGGACCAGCAGATTACTGTTACCGCTCAGGCTTCAGGAGCTTCTGTTGAGAACATTAACCTGATTAATGCAGGTGAGATGGATCTTGGCATGGCTATGAATAATGTTGCTGCAAACGCTTTTGCAGGCACCGGTGCATTTAACGCACCTGTAACGAATGTATCTTCCATTGGCGTTGTATACAATGAGGTATATCAAATAGTTGCCAATGCAAAAACAGGCGCAAAGAATGTTGAAGACCTTAAAGGCTTGAGAGTAGCTGTTGGACCGGCCGGTTCCGGTACTGTAGGATTGACCGAGAAGGTTTTGGCTGCTGCAGGTTTAGATATTGATAAGGACATCAAACGCCAAAGCGATAGTTTCGGTGATGCCGCTACAAAGATGCAGGATGGACACATTGACGCTGCTTGCAACGTTCTTGCCGTTCCGGCTTCCTCCATCATTGAAATGGCAACCGTTATGGACCTCTCTTATGTAAATATCAGCGATGAAATTCTTGCAACGATTCAAGCTGAAGAACCATATTTCGTACGTAAGATTATTCCTGCCGGCACTTACAAAGATCAGGCAGAGGACAATTATACCATCACCTGCAAGGCTGCATTGTATTGCCGTGCTGACCTTGATGAGGATACTGTTTATTATATCACCAAGGCTTTGTATGAAACAAATGCAGAAGTTGCGGCAGCTCACGCAACAGGTAAAGAAATTCAGCTTGAGGGTGCCCTTGAAGGTATAACAACTCCTATACATCCGGGTGCTGCAAGATATTTCAAAGAAATGGGCATCGAAGTTCCTGACAACAAATAACATAAAATATCTATGGGTTTAATTTGAATAATTTGGGTCAAGAGCGGACCATTTCCATAGGAGGGTTCGCTCTATTCTACTTAACATTGTGTAGAGGAAGCTCAATAACTAGAAGAAGGAGGTATTTACATTAATGAGTAAAGACAATAATGAAAAATTTATTCCCTCTGTTGACGAAGAGCACATCGATACTGTTGATGAAGAAAACATTGAAAACAGTGATATCGTTTACAAAGAAAACACTGATAAAGTTGATGAAGAAAAAAAAGACAACGATGAAGAAGAGGTCATCTATACAGGTGAAAGCTCAGGAATTGATGCTGATGAACTGATGGTACAATACGATAGAGAATCCGCATTTCGTCGTCTTATAGGGTTCCCCGGTAAGTTAGTATTTTTTATTGCTGTGTCATGGTCTGTGTTCCAGCTTTACACCGGTTTTTTCGGTACATTTCCGTCAACGCTTCAGCGTGCACCGCACTTAGCCTCAGCACTAACCTTGGTTTATCTGCTTTATCCTGCCAAGAGAGAAAAGTCTGTGGAATTCACAAAACATATTCCTTGGTATGATTATATTTTGGCAGCAGCGAGTGTATTTGTCGGCTCTTATCATATTATTTTTTATGATGCATTACTCCTGCGCGCAGGTTCATTCACGCAGTTTGATGTTATTGTAAGTGTAATTGCTATTTTACTTCTGCTTGAAGCAGCCCGACGTGTTGCCGGCGTGGTAATTGTATCTGTAGCAAGTACATTTTTGATATACGCATTTTTTGGTCAACATCTTCCCAGAACATCATTCCTTTTCCATGCTCCTTTCACATTCAAGCGCGTGGTCTGTACTGAATGGTTGGGAAGTGAGGGTATTCTGGGAACACCGATATATGTATCATCAACCTTTATATTTTTGTTCTTGGTGTTTGCAACCTTTTTAAAGAAGAGCGGTGTCGGTGATTGGATGACCAATCTTGCTACAGCAGCTGTTGGTGGTCAGGTAGGCGGTCCGGCTAAAACTGCAGTCATAGCCAGCGGTCTGCAGGGAACTGTAAGTGGCTCTTCTGTTGGAAATGTTGTTTCCACCGGCTCTATAACAATACCCTTGATGAAAGAGACAGGTTATGATCCTAATTTTGCCGGAGCGGTTGAAGCAGCGGCTTCGACCGGCGGACAAATCATGCCACCGATTATGGGTGCTGCAGCGTTTATTATGACAGAATACGTAGGAGTAACATACGGTACAGTTGCGACATCTGCCGCTATACCTGCAATATTGTACTTCTCCGGTATTTTTTTGAACGTTCACTATGAAGCACTAAAGAAAGGTCTGCTTGGTCTTCCTAAAGAAAAGCGTCCTGATGGCAGAAAGTTGGCAAAAGAAGGTTGGTTCATGATTCTGCCTGTCATTCTGATATTTGGGTTGCTTATTGGTGGAAGTTCAGCGATGAAAGCAGCTATGTATGGTATCATAGGATGCATAATTATATGGATTATTAATATTATTAGGGAAGAGAAGAGATTTGATATTATCAGGTTTGTAAAAATGTTCATTGAGTCCCTTGATGAGAGTGCCCGTAGTGCCATCACCGTAGCTATTACCTGCGGTACCGCAGGTGTTATCGTTGGTGTCGTTACTATGACAGGTCTTGGTCTCAAGATGGCAGACGGTGTGGTTACATTAGCCGGAGGCAACTTACTTCTTACAATGATCTTTACAATGTTCAGCTCAATCATACTTGGAATGGGTGTTCCGACTACTGCAAATTATATCATTCAAGCTACGATTTCTGCTCCGGCACTTGTAGCTTTAGATGTTCCACCTATTGCTGCTCACTTGTTTGTTTTCTATTTTGGTATAGTTGCTGATATCACTCCGCCTGTTGCTTTAGCTGCTTTCGCCGGTGCCGGCATAGCTGGCGGACAACCGATGAAGACAGGTTTAAATGCAACGCGTCTTGGTATTGCAGCTTATATTGTACCATATATGATGGTGTATAACCCTATTTTGGTACTGGTAAACACCGGGGGTTATTCAACTCCTATATTCGTCCTGATGGTAATAAAATCTGCTGTTACTGCTATTATCGGTATGGTTGGTCTTGCTACCGGATTTACCCGATACTTTAAAACTAACTGCAAGATTTGGGAAAGTATTATTTTAATCATCGCGGGTTTGATGCTCGTCGAGCCGGGTACAGTTACTGATATTGCCGGTGGTGCCATGATGGTTGCGATTTACTTAATACAGAAAAGACGTGTTGCAAAGGCCGCAGTTTCGTAGTATTTTATATATAATTGATACATCAATTAAATATTTAATGTTAGTCTCGAATCTTGAAGGAGGTTGTGTAACGCAATCTCCTGTTTTTATCTTTACGAATGGAAACACTATACTGAAACAGAAGGTTTGACAGGGATTGTTTGCTGTGATAAACTGAAAAAAATATAATACTAACAAGCGGAGGCTGCTCTAATGTCGCCAGGAGAAATAATTTATTCAATAGGTCTATTAATCACACTTATTGTTATTTACCTTATGGTATTAGTAATAACCATGAATAGAAATATTAAAAAGGTAGTTCAAATATTCGAAGAGAAAAATGCCTTATCTGCAAAAACAGCTATAAGTTACACAGACCTTAATATTCAGAAACAAGGTATTATTGAACGTGCCATAAAAAAACGGGACAATCGTATTCATGCCCTGAAGTTTCTGTTGGATGGAGGAGTTGTAATTATAACAGGTGACGAAAGGTACTATCTAAATAAAAAGAAAATGACTGAATTTAAAAAACGTTTGAATTTTATCGGACGTATGATGGTTCCTGATATAGACAATTGACGAATACCCTTTAAAAATAATCTTCAGTTTAATATATACAGTAATAAAAACATTATATTTGCAAAAATCACCTATGAGAACAAGATCCTCATAGGTGATTATATAATTTAAAAATATAACTAATAATATCTCTTGCTGTTAGTATATTCTTCTACTAGCCTTAATCCTTCTCCAAATCTTTGGAAGTGGACTATTTCACGTTCTCTCAGCCATCTTAAAGTATCTTTTACTAAGGGGTCATCGGTTAATAATATTAAGTTTTCGTAGGTTGCTCTTGCTTTTTGCTCAGCAGCCATATCGTTGTATAAGTCTGCTATAGGATCTCCTTTCGCCTGTGTAAATTTTGAATCCCAGTGTTCTCCTTCCGCATCAACTAAGAAGGGACATGTTTCATGGTCAGCAAAGTACCCTCCCATGCCGGCTGCAATTAATTCTTCCTTAGTGGCACCTTTTATTAACTTTTTAAATAAGGTAGCAACCATTTCCATATGGCCGAGTTCTTCGGTGCCGAAGGATTATCGGTAAAAAGTTTGTTTAGAATAAAGGATATTTTTTTGAATAT
>Ga0208195_1002798_pt1 | contig 15677 bp, 13 predicted proteins | sample AD_UKC077_MetaG_FD_184441 | JGI IMG/M metagenome (GOLD analysis project Ga0208195, IMG submission 184441) | Active sludge microbial communities of municipal wastewater-treating anaerobic digesters from USA - AD_UKC077_MetaG (SPAdes) (version 2) | ecosystem: Engineered > Bioreactor > Anaerobic >...
ACTCGTTTCAACAACCGTTATTGAAATAGGTGTTGATGTTGCCAACGCAAATGTAATGATAATCTATCACGCTGAAAGATTCGGTCTTGCACAGCTTCATCAGCTTCGCGGAAGAATCGGCAGAGGAAAATTCGACTCATTCTGTGTTCTGATTCATCCGGAAAAAATAACAGAAACAGCAAGAGAACGCATTTCAATCATGGAGAATTGTTCAGATGGGTTTGAAATCAGTGAAATGGATTTAAAGCTCAGGGGCCACGGTGAACTTATAGGAAATAAACAGAGCGGGTTTTTGAGCGGATTTGAATTTTTTGACATTTCAAGCGATATTGAGATTCTGAAAAACGCAAGAGAATTTGCAGAAGAAACCATCTCGGAAATAAAAGCAGAGAACAGTCTTGATATAGAAATGTTTTTTGATGACGCAGAGAAGAAAGGAATGAGAATGAAAATAATTCAAAGAATCACATCAGACGTATACTCATAAATTTATTTTACAAATATACTTTTATCGACAAATCTCTGATATACCGGAATATTCATTACTCCGAAAAGATCCTTTGCCTTTGCGCTTAAAAGAGCATATTCCGAAATTTTATTTCCTGTTTTAAGATAATGCTGAGCCGCTGCAATTGAAACCTTTTTAAGATTAGATGTTTTTTCTGATTCATATTTATCTGTTATCTGTTTTTTTATCTCATTGAAATCCTGAATTCTGTCAAAAGGAAGATCAAAAATATTTATATTTGTCTCAAACCATTTTAAAATCGAAAGTTTTATAAATTCATCCGGAAAAAAACGTGAAACTTTATTATCACCAAGATGCTTTAGACATAAACCGATTTCTTCGCTATCGAAAACAGCCTTCATTATTTTCCATACTGTTAGAGGTCCTATATGATAAATAAAAAGCTTGTTTTCTTCCAATCCGAAAAATGATGCTGCTTCCGAAAGAGTTGTTGTAATTTTTTTAAAAAGAAATTCTTCATATTTTTCGGCGATTGCATTGTTTTTGTCTCTTTGATATTTAATCATCGCCCGCTTTATTGAACCAGAAAGATGAAGGAAATCATCTTTTGATTCAATGAATAAAATCGTATTTGAAAGATCCTGCTTATTCTTTTCAAGAATTGGAGCCGAAACCGAAATAACATACGGCTCTCTGGTATTCCATGCAAGCTTGCCTTTTAGTGTAAAATAATCGGACAGATTAAATTTCAAAAGTTCTTCTTCACTTTCGGTTATTATCGACGGAACTTTAATCTGATCAACTGAAAGACTTTTCACTTCTATGCGGCTGAAATTTTCTTTTTTATTTTCTTTTTTTATCTCTCTAGGCTCATTCTCTTCCAGATCAAGCAGAGAATCAATCCGCGGGGATTCTTCTTTCGTTTCTTTCGCTTCTTCGGCGAAGAGGGACTCGTAAGAGTATTTCATTGTTTCACGGAAATATATCTTCTGATAAATGTCTTTTTCAAGAAGATCCCTGTCTTCTTCAGGTATTCCGATAACGACGGATAGATAGCCTGAAAAAATATCAGTCTTCTCACATATTTCCAATGCCTCAATAGCATATTGAACATACTGCTGATAATAAGAAGCTCCTTCTTTGACAATATTGAATACGCCGAAGGCGGCTTTAATATCATTCCATTCTTTTTTGACTTTGGAATTAAATTCCCTTAGGCGCAAAAAGAGTTCTTTTAGGGAAAGAAAATCAATCCTCTGCGATGTCGGTTCTTCAACAGTAAAAAATATATGAAAGTCTGCTTTTGACTTTTTGGCTAGTGCGGTAGGATTCTGTTTTGTAACAAAATCATTATAATACATCTCAACATTCTGAACGATCTTCTGAAATGTATAACGGTGCTTTTTCAAAATATCGGAAACAAGTGAAGGAACAGACATGTCATTCATGGCGTCCTTAATCTTTTGTGCTGTCAGCATGTGACCGTTTAAGTATTCAGAATAACCGCACTGGAAGGCTCTTACAGCCTCCAGTGATTTATATTTCTTTATCTCGAAGATATAACCGGATTTAATTTCGGTTGTTTCACCGGTATTCTTATCAGAACGTCTGGCATTTTTTTCCTGCTGAACTTTTTCAGCATCTTTTACGTTTTTATAATCAAATGAATTATCGTCAATATTGTTCAGTATTGAGTCAAGATCATCGATCATGCGTCCTCTGTTTCCTTGTCTTCGGATGAACTGCTGACTTTATCTTCTCCGTTAACAGCCGGAAGATCCTCGCCTTTCATTATTAAGGCAAGATCATCAGCGTTCAGAGTTTCCCTTTCTATCAGATATTTTCCGATTTTTTCAAACTTATCAAGATTTCCGTTGATGAGTTCAGTCGCACGTTTTTCACAACTGCAAAGAATTGATTTTATTTCTTCGTCAATTATCTGAGCTGTATTTTCACTGTAATTTTTCTCATGCACCCAGTCACGGCCGATAAATACCTGATCATTCCTGCTTCCAACGGACATGAGACCGAGCTTTTCACTCATACCCCATTCGCAAACCATCCTCTTTGCAATCTGTGTAGCGCGTTCTATATCATTGCTTGAGCCGGTTGAAGAATCGCCGAATTTCAATCTTTCTGCGATGTGACCGCCGAAAAGAAGAGCAATCCTTTCAGTCCAGTATTTTTTCGTATGAGTATATTTTTCCTCATGAGGAAGCTGGAGTGTAAGACCCAGCGCACGTCCTCTCGGAATTATAGTAACCTTATGCACATCTTCATTATCATCAGTAAGAAGACCAATTAACGCATGACCTGCTTCATGATAAGCTGTTATTTCTTTTTCCTTTTCAGTAATTATCATCGACTTACGTTCAGGACCCATCATTATTTTGTCCTTAGCACTGTCGATATCGGACATATTAACTCTTGAGCGATTTCTGCGTGCCGCCATAATCGCACTTTCGTTAATAAGATTAGCAAGATCTGCTCCGGTAAAGCCTGGAGTTCCCCGCGCAACAATCTTAAGATCAACATCTTTCGCAAGAGGAATCTTTTTTGAATGAACTGCAAGAATCTTTTCACGGCCTCTTACATCAGGAACATCCACAATAACCTGACGGTCAAATCTTCCCGGACGCAATAGAGCCGGATCAAGAACATCCGGTCTGTTGGTCGCGGCAATTATTATAAGACCCTCGTTTGTTTCAAAACCGTCCATTTCGACAAGAAGCTGATTCAGAGTCTGTTCTCTTTCATCATGACCGCCGCCGAGACCGGCACCTCTCAGTCTTCCTATTGCATCGACTTCATCTATAAATATGATACATGGAGAATTTTTCTTCCCCTGATCAAACAAATCTCTGACTCTTGAAGCACCGACACCGACAAACATCTCCATAAAATCTGATCCGCTTATAGAGAAGAACTTAACTCCGGCCTCACCTGCAATCGCACGCGCAAGAAGAGTTTTACCAGTGCCCGGAGGCCCCACAAGAAGAACGCCCTTAGGTATCTTCGCACCAAGTTTAATATATTTTTCGGGTTTCTTAAGGAAATCAACAATTTCCGAAAGTTCTCCCTTCGCTTCATCGATTCCGGCAACATCGTCAAATGTAACTTTGTTATTTGAATCATGATGGAGTTTTGCTCTTGTCTTTCCGAAATTCATCGCCTTGCTTCCGGTTGATTGGAACTGGCGCATTAGAAAAAAGAAAAGAAGTACAAGCATCAGAAGCCATGGAAGAGGACTCATGAGAAATTTGTAGAAAAGACCTTCCTCCGGCAACTTCCCTTTCATTTTTACATTTTTTTCAACAAGTTTCTGTACAAGCGCATTATCCTGGTACGGAATAATTGTCTTAAATTTAACCGGAGCATTATCTTTTAGAAAAGCACCTTCGATTATGCGGTTCTCATTAATAGTAAGCTCAACTATACGGTTATCATTCACATACTGAAGAAATTCATTATATCCTAGTTCTTCGGTTTTCTTATCTTTTCCCGGATCAAGAGTAAAAATCATCACCGCAAGCATCACAACAAGAAGAATAAGCGCTAACTGTTTAAAACCTTTATTCATTAAATACTTCTCCTGATAAACCTTACTATCACTGTATTTTTCCGGCACTTCTTATAGCAAGTATTTTTTTGGTGCCGCTTTTTACCATAAATGCGTCTGAAACCCTGTTTTTTCCGAGATCATAAAAAGAAAACGGAAGAGCAGCGTTTACGGAATCTATTTTTATTACTGGAAATGACGATTTCTGCTCATTATTCATCTTCTTCTCAATAAATATTTCTTTTATCTTTTTCATTTTTCCGCCCGAAAGAAACCTGTCTCCGTCTTTTTTTTGTTCAAATGAAACACTATTGGATGATGAAACATCAATATAAATAACTTCCGAATCATCTAGGTTTATATTATCAGAATATTCCAATAATTCAAAATAAAAAAAATAACAGCAAGCTTCTATCCTTTTACCGGATATATCATCAATTGAACAGCTGAATTCATTAAAAGCAACTTCAGCCGTTTTATGAACTCTTGAAAAACGGAATACACTCTTATTATTCTTAAAAATACGCTCTAAACATATTTTTCCGGAAGAATATAATACGATATTTCTTTTAGTTGATTTGTTTTTTCTGATAATCTCATCGAGTATTTCGCCGGTAATATAAGTATTAAAATCCGATCTGAAAATATCGGATACTGCTTTTTTAAAGATATACGGAGATGATTTTTTCTTTTCAATAAACTCAACCGAATCAACATGTTTCGTAATATCATAATATTCAGAAATCAACGATGAAATAAATTCATCCGTTTCACGCGAATGAGAGATTATAGAATCAAGAGCATTACGGTAGTCAGGAAAGCGTTCACTTACAGCAGGAAATATTTTTTTTCTCATATAATTTCGGAGATGCTTTTCATCATCATTGCTCGAATCATATCTGAAACTGAGTTTATTTTTATCAATATACTCATATATTTCGTTTATACCGACGCAAAGCATCGGACGGATGAACATACCGCGCAAAGGACTTATGCCGCGCATTCCGTATATTGATGTTCCGGAAAACAGTCTCATCAGAACAGTTTCATAATTATCATCAGCATTGTGAGCCGTTGCGATTTTATTAAAAGATTTTTCTTCGGCAGTTTTTTGAAGCAGTTCATATCTTTTATCACGCGCAGTTTCTTCAAACGAAGGAATATTACCGAAAGAATGTTCAAACAAAAAACATTCGACATTATTGTCTTTGCAAAGTTTTTCAACAAAATCCGCATCAAGATCGCTTTCACCGTTTCGCGTTTTATGATTTAGATGAAAAACAGAAAAATTAATTTCTAACTGATTCTTTATTTTCATAAACACGTCAAAAAGAAAAACAGAATCCTTACCCGCAGACATTGAAAGAAGAATTTTATCTTCTTTTCCAATCAGGTTATGCTTTTTGATGAAGTGTATTACTTTTTCTATAGTATTCAATATTATACCAACACATACGCTGAAATGGAGAAAAATACATCAAATATTTCATTGACGTATAATACGGCGCAAAAATTATGAATTTAGAATAATTTACAGAGGTAAATATGGAAAGCAAAATTCTTGAGCTTGCGGAAAAATGGAGCAATGCCCCTTTTGATGACGAAACAAGAGATGAAATAAAAAAGCTTATCGACAGCAAAAACGAAAAAGAACTTGAAGACAGATTTTACAGATCACTCGAATTCGGAACAGGCGGACTTCGCGGTATTATCGGAGCCGGCACCAATAGAATGAACATTCACACCGTTGGTGCAGCAACTCAGGGTCTTGCCAATTATATAATATCCCAGGGAAAAGCCTCCATGGGTGTTGTCGTTTCATACGATTCGCGCATAAAATCGGATATCTTCTCAAAAGATACAGCTTCAATACTCGCTGCTAACGGAATAAAGGTTTATATTTTCGATGACATCATGCCTACTCCGCTCTGCTCTTTTGCAATACGCGAATTGAAAGCGGTATCGGGAATAATGATTACTGCAAGTCATAACCCGCCGAAATATAACGGATACAAGGTTTACTGGAATGACGGATGCCAGATTACTCCTCCGCATGATACTGCAATAATCAAGGAAGCCGAAAAGGTTGATGAAATCACAAAAGTCAAACGCGGCAACTTCGACGATTTCGTCAAATCAGGAATGATCGTTCTTATAGGAAAAGACATTCAGAATAAGTATATTGAGAATCTGTCTAAAGTCGTGATGAACGATGACATAGACAAAAACATCAAAATAGTTTATACGCCTCTTCACGGCACAGGATACAAAATTCTGCCTGAGGTTATGAAACATTTCGGCTTCGGCAATATTATTCTTGAGCCTAAGCAGAGCATTCCTGACGGAAATTTTCCGACTGTCAAATATCCGAATCCAGAAGAGAAAGAAGCACTTGAACTGGCTGTAAAACTTGCTGAAAATGAAAACGGAGACATCATTCTCGCAACAGACCCGGATGCGGACCGCATGGGCGTCGGATTCAAGGATAAAAACGGAAAATACGTTCTCATCAATGGAAACCAGATTGGAACGATGATTGAATATTATCTTCTCACCCGCCTCAAAGAAAAAAATGCTCTTCCAAAAAACGGCGCTGTAATAAAAACTATTGTAACAACCGAACTTCAGTCAGATATCGCGAAGGATTTCGGATGTGCAATATTCGATGTACTGACCGGATTCAAATGGATCGGAACTCTAATGAGAAAATTCGATGAAACAGGCGAATACAAATTCATCTTCGGCGGAGAAGAGAGCTACGGATATCTTCCGGTAGAATTCGTCCGCGACAAGGATGCAATCGGCGCTTGTTATTTCTTCTGCGAGATGGCAGGGTGGCTGAAGAGCAAAGGAAGAACTCTTGCGGATTTTCTTGAAGAGATTTATGCGAAATACGGCTATTATCTCGAAGATCTCGTTTCCATGACTTTTGAAGGAAAAGAAGGAATGGAAAAGATTCAGAAGATCATGGCATTTTTCAGAAACAATCCGCCTAAGGATTTCGCCGGATGCGATGTTGAACGCGTTGATGATATAAAGAATCTTTCAAGAAAATATATCAAAACTTCTAAAGAAGAAAAAATCAGCGAACTTCCTTCTTCTGATGTAATTCAATATTTTCTTTCTGACGGAACAAAGATTACAATGCGCCCGAGCGGAACAGAACCTAAAATAAAGTTCTATTTCAGCGCAAAGGACAAGACAGCTGAACTTTCAAAACAGAAAATCGAATCATACAAGAAAGCTCTTGTTTCAATAGTAGAAAAAATATAATCAATAAAAACCCGCGCTGTGGCGCGGGTTTTTATTTCAGATTCAGGTACGCATAAGGTTTTCCTAGTAACCCTGACCATCTTAATTCAAGTACACTTCTCAGCATTTCATTTTCAATCACCATTTTATCACTCGAACTCATGTTTATAATTTCAATATATTCATAAATTTCACTCTTGTATCTAGATAGCGAATTACTTGCAGATTCAAGCCTGATAGTCACTCCAGGATTTAAATCTATTTCAAAAAAGTCTTTGTCTTTAAAATTATCTTTCCAAGTAATTTTTTTCCAATCTAAATCACAATTTATATCTTTTACAGAATTAAAACATGCAACGTAAAAAGGTTCACAAATATACTTATTCTTTGTAACATTTTTATTCAACTTAAATTTCAGCTTATAAACATCATTAGAACAATTATTTATTGAAACAAGAATAGAATATGAACATGACGAAAAAGATATAACAACAAATAAGATGTATATTGATCTTATAGACCTGTATATAAAATCCTTCATTATATTTTGCCCTTATTTATATTTTTTCTTTTCTATTAATTGACCGGTTACATATTTGTGCAATACCATCTTTATGAATGTCTGGTATTTCAAGCCTTCACTTTCGGCTAATGACTTAATTGCATTCAGCTCATGAGAATTTATTCTAATATTCATTTTTGTTTCTTTAGCTACAAAATCACCCGCGGTTTTCTTTATCATTTTTTGAAAAGACTTTGACGGTTTTGGAATAACATTTATATCCATAACTTTCAATGCATCATTTAAATCTTTTTCTTCTTTATCAAGATATTTCATTTTATTCATTCTCCTTTCTCAAAAGAGTCATAAATTTTCTACTGGGGAATATTGTTTTAAGAAATATTAAATCTTTTTCTTGAACATAGGGCACGCAATATGTGTAATCATTAAATTTAACAACTAAGATACGCTGCCCGGGATATATATCCCCATTCGGATGAGGAAAATCCAACAACACTCCATTTTCCGCTATTGACTCAATAATTTGCTCGAAAGAAATATTACGTTCACTTTTCAGAATTTCATTCTTTTCAGAGCTGAATTCAAACCTCATATTTAAATTTATCGACTTGTGCGCACTTTGTCAACATATATTTGACAAATAAAACTGACGCACATCATGTAACAGATCATTTATAAATATTACATCAATTGTTTTCAGAATATGTCTTTCCTAAATACTTAGTATAAATATACATGCCTCTATAACTATTCAGGAGTGAATAATGCTGAATCTGCTTTCACCTAAAATCAAACTTGCAATCGGAGCCGTTATCATAAGCTTCTCAGGAGTTTTCGTAAAAGCCTCTGACGTTGCTCCTGAATCGGCTTCATTTTTCCGCTGTGCCTTCGGAGCAGCGGCATATTTAATTTTTTTATTAATCACAAAGAGATTCAAAATCAAATGCGGCAGATGGATAATATTTCCTGCCGCTGCAGGAATAATGTTTGCGGCAGATCTTTTCTGCTGGCATCAGTCGATTTATTTTGTCGGACCGGGTCTTTCTACACTTCTTGGAAACTTTCAGGTATTTCTAGTTGCGGCAGCCGGATTTATTTTATTTTCTGAAAAAATCCGTTATCAGTTCATATTATCGTGTCTTGCAGCATTTGCCGGGCTCTTCCTTATAATTAGAGGAAATATAAATACTGCCGGTGAATATTTCATACCCGGTGTAATTCTCGGGCTTGCTACAAGCGTCTTTTACGCGGGATATGTGATACTTTTAAAAAAATCACAACACGGAAAAACGCATGCCTCAGTTAACATGTTTATTGTATCGATTGTAACAGCCGCGGTTTCACTCAGCTATATCATATCAAAAGGATCATCGCCTCATATTGCAACCGGAAAGGGGCTTGTCTTGATGCTTGCCTACGGATTTATATGCCAGTTTGTTGCATGGCTTTTAATAAGTTCATCACTTAAATCAGTTAAAGCATCAACAGCCGGAATACTACTGATACTCCAGCCCGTATTTTCATATGTATGGGATATACTGCTTTTTGGAAAACAAACAGGCACACTCGAAGCAATTGGAGCAATAATCTGCGCCGCAGCGGTTTACGCGGGAATACGGTATTCATCTCAAGTGAATATTCAAAGGGACGAGGAGCTCAGTCGCCGCTCCTCATCCCTTTGAGATCCCACTCCTGGCTTTTATCGGGCGAATTCCTCGCACCGGCTTTGCCGGATGCTGCGGTCGCCAGAGTTGAGTCCGATTGCATCGGACATTTCAGACTTTTATCTCACATTTATCTCTTTCTGAAGTGCTTTGCGCACTTTTGTGATTTCGGAAATTATTCATTTTGGAATATCATTACGCGTTTATTCGCTTCGCTCAGTATACGCGTAAAATTTTCTGTTTTATTTGCCTTTATATACGCCGTTTTCCCAAATGCCTTTTATTATTAGTTTTCCATCCTTAGTAAATGCTCTTCCATAGCCATGAGGTTTATCATTAGCAAACTCGCCTTGATAATATGAACCGTCAGGATTGTAATATGTTCCGAGACCGTTTAATTTATCATCTTTAAATTCTCCCACATACTTGCAGTTATTTCGGTACATTTTAATTCCTTTTCCGTTCATCTTACCTTTATAATATTCTCCCTCATGGTATGTTCCATTTGCAAAAAAATATTTTCCCTTTCCGTGCATATATCCATCTTTAAAATATCCTTCATATCTATCACCTCTAGCATAATAATAGATCCCATATCCGTTCTTTTTACCTTCCTTATATTCTCCCTCATATCTATATCCATCAGACCATGAGTATTTTCCTTTACCTTCCGCTACGCCTTTCCTGAATTCTCCTTCAAATCTATTTCCACTTGCATACGTAACTATAAAAAAACCTTCTCCTTCACCGTTTACAAAGGTTCCCTCAAAGACATCTCCTCGATCAGATTTTACTTTTCCTTTACCATGCGGTTTTCCATTTAATTCTTCTCCCACATATTTTCCAGAGTATATACCCACATATTCTTCATTTTCAATTCCGTCCTTGTTAGTTGAATTATCTTTGGCGATCAATGAATGACTGCACATCAACAGTTGAGACAACATCAATCCTATTACAAATATCTTCTTCATTTTTATTTTCTCCTATAATATACCAAATTAGGATGATAGCTTTTTATTTTATCAAGTTTTACTTCCTTCAAATTCGGCGAGCTTGTCAATATCCAATTCATTGTCTCCTGCGAGTTTTCGCATCCGGCGTTCAGCGTCATTAACCGTCTGCCTTCCTTGTCATACATCCTGTAGCAAAAATATGTTCCGATATTTATCTTTACTATCTCATCAACTTTAAACTGATTAATCTTAAACTTGAATCTGTTAAATCCTATCAGTTCATTCCCTCTTATTACAAGATATTCCGCATCTTTGAAAGTTCCAATAATCCATTTAGTAAACATTACAGCCCCGGGGAAAGACAATCCTGAGACCATAATATACTTTTTAAAATTTTCGTCTTTAACATAAATATAACCTCCAATTACTATAACTATAAATGTAATCACAACAAACGATAGAACAACAGTTCCAAAATAAGGGTTAACGCTGCTAAGTGTCGGCTTGTATATTTTGTCTTCCTTATAGTCTCTTATCGTTTCCTTCATCTGCTCATATCCTTCTTTTTGAATAAATACAAATCTTCCGTTATACTTGTCGTTATTCCATAGAAAACAGAACCCGCAATTCTCATACTGTTTCCTATAAAACTCGTTTTCATAAACAGAAGCTTTATGCGATATAACAGAAATAAATATACCTAAATTCAAAATGCTCCTTTGAAAAGCATTATTTATCGCCGATGACGAATTAGTTCAAAAAACGAAGACTAAAGAATGAAACGAATGATAGAAAAAACCCCTAATCGTCCGACGAAGTCGGACACTAAGACGGTAGGAGAACAGCCATCGTGGCGCACAGGATGAGGATCCGCTGTTTTATAAAGCATGTAATTATTGATGTCAATAGCACTTAAACCATTCGGCGAAGCCGAATACATTATAAGCGCAGACTATCGCAGCCATTACGAAGTAATGCGCGATAGTTCTGTCGCGACAAGCTCCGCGCAGCGGTGCCCTTTTCTTTCGTCCATTTCTTTTGGGCAACGCAAAAGAAATGGACAAACGGATTTAAAAGGTGCGGAGCACCTTTTGCGTACTGCATGACACCATGCAACTACCGGGAAAAGGGCATGTAATGCCCTTTGAATATTATTGCATGATCCATGCAATAAAGGATTCATAAGGCAAAGCCTTATGTAGTAATCCTGACTCTCAGGACAATTCCAAAGTCTTATTCTTTGACAGCCTTCAGGCTGTTACTGATTCTTGCTGCATAAACCTTTGATTTAAAAACAATTTTGATTAATAGAAACGAAGCGAAGCACGATAATCCTGAAATAAGCGGAGCAAGAAATGAATCCGGAAGAAGCCTTGAAGCGGCAGACAATGAAGCTATAAGAACTACTGTCGGAACAAAAAATGCGAACACTGCGAATTTAATTAAAATCTTTGAATCCGTTTCGAATTCAACCTCGTCGCCCTTTTTAAGTCCTGCAACTGTTTTCATTCTGATTATGCGCTTTCCGCTTTTAGACGAACAGAACATCTTGGAAGGACAAGAACTGCAGTCACCTCCGCTTACGGCAGGCTCCACCAAGGCAGTACCGTTTTCAATAAAAACAACAATGCCCTTTTCAGTCATGAGTCCTCCGTTCCTTAATATTACTCAAAAAGTTATTGCCCGTCACAAATGCCTGAACAAAAATATCCTCAAGCGGAGTCGGCAATGTTTTTCCACAAAATAGCAAAAGAATATTCAGAAACTGAAGAAATATCAGAGCTTGTCAAGGCAATAAACGAGAAAGAAAAACCTGTCAGCATCGAAGGAATTCCCTTCCCTGCTTTTTCACTGGTCGCAGCTTCGCTTCGCGAAAAGCTTTCAAGACCCGTCGTAATAATCACCAAAAACAACACGAAGATTTACGAAATAGCAAATGATCTTTCATCATTCATTCCTCAGGAACTAGTCACACCCTTCCCTTCATTTGACATACTGCCATATGAATTCGTTTCTCCGGTTGATAAAATACTAAAGGAAAGAATAACCGCACTATACCGGATGCTTTCAGGTGACAATTACGTATTTATCACATGCGCCGAGTCGCTGATGCGCAAAATCCCCGCGCGAGCCAACATTGAAAAGAAGGCTCTATTTTTAAACAAAGGGGATGAATGTTCATTTGATACACTCGAAAAAACTCTTTCTTCTTTCGGATACACTAGAGAATCTTCAGCCGAAACATACGGAAGCTTTGCTGTTAAAGGCGGAATAATAGATGTATTTCCTTCCTCACTTGATTATCCAGTCAGACTTGATTTCTTCGGCGATACGATTGAATCCATCCGCGAGTTTGATCCCGAAACTCAGAGATCGACTAATGAACTTTCATCCGTAACGATACTTCCCAGAAAAGAACTCATTCTTTCAGAAGATGAAAAAGAAAAACTCAAATCATTTCTCAAATCAGAAAGAATCAGGGGAAATAAACTTCCTGAAGAAATAATTCACATACTCGAAAATAAAAGCTCTGAAAAATTCCCGGGCATTGAAGATTACTTTCATGCAGTCATCGACTCGGTTTCGCCGGTTGAATATCTTCCTGCAGATTCGCTTTACATATCATGCGAAAAACACGAAATAGAATATTTCTCCGAATCCATGATTTCATCATACCGAGCCGTTTACGAGCAGAAATCAAAAAATCAGTTCGCGCTTCCGGCAGATACCCTCTTTTCCGAAGCTGAATTCAGAAACGTTCTTGCCGCTTCCGTAAATCTTCAGACATTGACATCGAGTCCAGACGCCGTTCATTTATCACTGAAGGCAATTCATTCATTCGCCGGCAAACTTCAGACCGTCAGAGAAGAATTTAAGACACGTATAGAACACGGCTGGAAAATATCCGCAGCAACAGTGTTCGAAGGTCAGATCAGAAGGCTCTCGGATATTTTCAAGGAATTCTCACCGGACGATAATTACGAAAATCCCGACTTCTCAAAAAATCTTTCACTCGCAATATCGCCGCTTTCAGGCGGAATCTATATCGGCGCAACTAAACGCGCCATATTCACCGATCACGACATATTCGGCAAATCTTACAAGAAACGCCGCTCATTCAAAAGCGGAAAGAGCAAGGCAATCGATTCCTTCATGGAGCTTTCACCCGGAGACCGCGTAGTTCACGTAAATCACGGAATCGGTATATTCACCGACATCGAGCGCATGAGCGCCGGCGGAATCGAAAAAGACTACATCGTCCTCGAATACGCAGGCGGAGACAAACTCTTCGTCGCGCTCGACCAGCTTAACATGATTCAGAAATACACAGGTATCGACGGACGCGAAGCGCGCATAGATTCACTCGGCAAGAAAAGCGCATGGAACAGAATCAAACAGAAAGTTCAGGAAACCGTCGATGAAATAGCCGAAGAACTTATTGCAATTTATGCGCGCAGAAAACAGCATAAAGGATTCCGTTTTCCTTCAGATACCGTTTGGCAGGAAGAATTCGAAGCACGCTTCGAATACGAAGAAACAGCGGATCAGATGAGCGCGATTGAAGACGTAAAAGACGACATGGAAAAAGAAAGCCCCATGGATCGATTGGTATGCGGAGACGTCGGCTTCGGAAAAACAGAAGTCGCGATTAGAGCTGCGTTTAAGGCCGCGATGAGCGGAAAGCAGACTGCGATACTCGTGCCTACAACGATTCTCGCTCTCCAGCATTTCAACAATTTCAAGAAACGCTACGAAGGCTATCCTGTTGAAATAGATATGATCTCACGCTTCCGTTCAAGTGCTGATATCAGAAGAACAAAACAGCGCCTTTCAAACGGCGAAATAGATATAATAATCGGAACTCATGCAATTTTATCAGAAGACACATTCATAAAAAATCTAGGACTTCTTATCATTGACGAAGAACAGCGCTTCGGGGTAAAACATAAAGAAAAACTTAAAAAATACCGTTCACAGGTCGATGTACTCACTCTCTCGGCAACACCGATTCCTAGAACACTTCACATGTCGCTTGCCGGAATTCGCGGGCTTTCGATAATATCAACTCCGCCGGAAAACCGGCAGGCAATTGAAACATTCGTTCTCGAGGATAATCCGGAAATCATCAAGATGGCAATAGACAGGGAGCTTGAACGAAACGGCCAGCTCTTCTACGTTCACAACCGTGTTCAGGATATGGAAAAGAAAACAGATTTCATCAAAAGCCTTGTGCCCGAGGCAAGAGTCGCCGTAGCTCACGGTCAGATGGAAGAGCATGAACTCGAAAACATAATGATAGACTTTCTGGAATATAAATACGACATTCTTCTAAGCACAACGATAATCGAATCCGGTGTCGACATGCCGAGAGTCAACACAATCATAGTTGACCGCGCGGATGCTTTCGGTCTTTCTCAGCTCTATCAGCTCAAAGGCCGCGTCGGAAGAAGCGACAAACAGGCTTATGCCTATTTCTTTTATCCGCGCCACATGGTAATAAATGAAACCGCCATGAAGCGTCTCAATGTAATAAGTGAATTTACCGAGCTCGGAAGCGGTTTCAAGGTCGCCATGAGAGACATGGAAATACGCGGTGCTGGAAACCTTCTCGGACGCGAACAATCGGGTTGCATTGTCGATGTCGGTTTTGATCTTTATTGTGCAATGCTCGAAGAAGCAGTCAGAAAAATTAAAGGAGAAAAACCGCTAAAACTTTTCAGAACACCGGTATTTTTCAACATTAACACATTTATACCTGATTCATATATTTCTGACACCAGACAGAAAATAGAATTTTACAAAAAGTTTGAATCATGCGAAACAGATGAAGAAATAACAAAACTCTGCACGGATATGAAAGACCGCTTCGGAACCATTCCGGATGAAGTTGAAACTTTAATAGAAATTCAGCGCCTGCGGACTCTTGCATCATCAGTTTATCTTGAAGAAATAATAGAAACAGAAAAATACATACGCATAAAAATATCAAAAGATACCACTCTCGATCTCCCCGCTCTATTTGTCGCAGTTAAATCCGACAAACGTTTCAAGATAGATCCGGATGACCAGAGCGCAATACTTCTTTTTTCAAAAGAAGAAGAGAGCGAAAAAAAGCTTTTAGAGGTCAAAAAATGGTTGCAACAAATGTTAGCGCAAAGTCACTAATGAGAAAACTTCAGAAATAGAGTTTAAAACAACAAATTCGGAGAATATGATGTTAAAAAGAACCGCATTATTTGCATTAATTGCCCTC
>Ga0208195_1002799_pt1 | contig 15669 bp, 15 predicted proteins | sample AD_UKC077_MetaG_FD_184441 | JGI IMG/M metagenome (GOLD analysis project Ga0208195, IMG submission 184441) | Active sludge microbial communities of municipal wastewater-treating anaerobic digesters from USA - AD_UKC077_MetaG (SPAdes) (version 2) | ecosystem: Engineered > Bioreactor > Anaerobic >...
CCGGGGACCGACACAGCCTGGCTCTGTTGGCCGACGGCGCAGTTGTGGCCTGGGGTGACAACACGTTCGGACAGACAGCCGTCCCCGAGGACGCCACCAATGTCGTCGCGATTGCCGCGGGAGATTTCTTCAGCCTGGCCCTGTGCGCGGATGGCCGGCTGGCCACCTGGGGCGATGTTTCGCCCCATGACGACCTCGTCGCAATCGCGGCAGGCGCCGGGCACCGGCTGGCCTTGCGCAGCACGGGCGAGTTGGTCGCCTGGGGAAGGAACTCCCACGGCCAGGCGACCGTGCCGGACGCGGTTTCGAATCCCGCCGCCATCTCCGCCGGCGGCGATCACAGTCTGGCCTTGAGCGCCGATGGACAAATTCTGGCCTGGGGAGGGAATTACAGTCAGCAAGCGGAGCCGCCAGGGGCTCCGCCAGGCATCGCGGCGATCCGCGCCGGTGGGGCCCATAGCCTGGCCCTGGTCGGAGACGGGTCGCCGGTTATTTCAGGTCTGCCGGGGTCCCTCACCGTGCGGGGGGGAAGACCCCTGGTCCTGCATGGGCAAATAACCGGCGCCCTGCCACAGTCGTGCCAGTGGTTCCACAACGGCACCGCCCTCGCGGGGGCCACGCGGCCTTACCTTGTCTTGACCAATATACAGCGCCCCAACGCGGGCGTTTACGTGCTCGTGGTGACCAACCGTGAGGGCGCAACCGCCAGTTCACCCATCACGCTCCATGTCCAGCCGGAACCTTTCATTGCCACGCCGTTCCAGGAACAAACGGTATTCCTGGGGCGACCTATCTGTTTTTCGGCGACCGTCTGGGGGGAGGCGCCGTTCACGTATCAGTGGCAACTGAACACCACCAACCTGGCCAACGACAACCGGATCAGCGGCGCGGATACCGCTTCACTCTGTATCGCCGTCGCGCACTTCGACGATATTGGAGAATTCACGTTGACGGCGAACAACGCATACGGCACCGCCAACCAAGCCATTGCCCGTCTCTCGGTCACTCCGGTGTGCGTCTGGGGGATCAGCAGCCAGGCCCAAGTCCCCGCCGGAACGAGCAATGCTGTAGCCATTGCGGCGGGGGACGACCATAGTCTCGCGCTGCGGGCGGATGGCACCGTGGTCGCTTGGGGGGGAAGAAATTTGTATGGCCAAACCGATGTGCCCCTGCAGGCCACCAACGTCATCGCCATCGCGGCCGGGCGTAACTACAGTCTCGCATTGCGGGCAGATGGCACCGTGGTCGGGTGGGGAGAGAATGCTCTTGGGCAAACCGACGCACCCCCGCAGGCCACCAACGTCATCGCCATCACGGCGAGGTATGACCACAGCCTCGCGCTACGAGCGGATGGAACGGTGGTCGGATGGGGGCAAAATTTTTGGGGGCAAACTGCCGCGCCCTCGCAGGCCACCAACGTTATCGCCATTGCGGCGGGGGACGACCATAGTCTCGCGCTGCGGGCGGATGGCACCGTGGTCGCTTGGGGGTGGAATTTTTATGGGCAAACCGACGTGCCCCCGCAGGCCACCAATCTCACCGCCATCGCGGCCGGGCTTCACCACAGTCTCGCGCTGCGGGCGGATGGAACAGCGGTGGCTTGGGGACTCAATACTTCAGGACAAACGAGTGTGCCCAGCTTCCTGACGAACGTGGTCGCCATCGCCGCCGGGCTTCACCACAGTCTCGCGCTGCGGGCGGATGGAACAGCGGTGGCTTGGGGACGCAACACTTCAGGACAAACGAATGTGCCCAGCTTCCTGACGAACGTGGTTGCCATTGCCGGCGGAGAGAGTCACAGCCTGGCGCTCGTCGAGACCGGACGGCACACGCCGTTGCGGTTTGATTCCGCCGCCTTGCGCATCGAAACGGACGGAACGCTTCACGTGCGGCTGTTGGGGGCATCCGGGCGGGGGCCGGTGATTGTTCTGGCCAGTCCCGATCTGATCACGTGGACGCCTATCTTCACCAACGCGCCTGTCGCTGGGAGCGTGGATTTCGTGGATGCCGGCGCCGTGCACCGACCCCAGACCTTCTACCGCGCCTACGAATATATCGCACCTCCGCCTTAAGTCAGCGGTGGCGACGGTGGGGGACCGGGCCTTCCGGCCCGCGTCCTTAAACCTCGTGGATTGGGCCTCCGTGTTGGCCACCCCGCCATCCGGTCCTATCGGTTTAACTAACACTGTGGCCGTGACTGGAGCGCGGGCTTCAGCCCGCTTCCGCGTGATATTGCCCGGGGGCATTGAAGCGGCGTAAACGCCACGCTCCTCGGGCAAAGAAAAAACGGCCACAGTTATAGTTGATTTGCTCCATCCGGCCACTGAGCAGCGATAAACGAGACGGGGCGCGCCGGAAACTTGGGATTGAACGATAGGTTGTGGGGGGTATAGTGGGCGCGCCTTGGCGCCGGTCGGCGGCGCCCCAAGACATTATGCCTTTCACCGTTGCGGAAATTGCCCGGCATGTCGGCGGCGAAGTCGTCGGCGATGCCACCCTGGTCGTGCAGCGGTTCGCCCCGGCGGACCGCGCCCAACCCGGCGACCTGACCTTCGCCGAGAATGAACGGTTCTTTGCTCGCGCCGAACAAAGCGCCGCCACCGCCATTCTCGTGGACGGCCCGATGACGTCGCAGAAGACGCTCATCCGCGTGCCCAGCGCGCGGTTGGCTTTTGCCCGGGTGCTGCCGTTGTTTTTCCCCGAACCGACCCATCCCGCCGGGGTACATCCCTCGGCGGTCATCGCCCCCACCGCCCGCGTGGATGCCTCCGCGCATATCGGGCCGCTCTGTGTGGTGGGCGAGGCGGCGGTGATCGGGCCGCGCACGGTGTTGTCGGCCCAGGTGTATGTAGGTCCGGAATGTGTGGTGGGCGAAGATTGTCTGCTCTTTCCGCACGTCACGCTGTATGCCCGCACGGTGCTGGGCAACCGGGTGCGGATTCATGCCGGCAGCGTCATTGGGGCGGACGGGTTTGGCTACGTGCAGGATGGCGGGGTGCATCGCAAGGTGCCGCAGGTGGGGCATGTAATCATCCGGGACGACGTGGAGATCGGGGCCAACGTGACGGTGGACCGCGGGGCGCTGGGGCCGACGGTGATCGGCCAGGGCACGAAGATAGACAACCTGGTGCAGATTGCGCACAACGTGAACATCGGGGAGCATTGCCTTGTGGTGGCGCAGGTGGGGGTGTCGGGGAGCACGCGGTTGGGCAACTACGTTGTGCTGGCGGGGCAGGTGGGGGTGGCGGGGCATTTGAAGCTTGGGCATCGGGTGGCGGTGGCGGCGCAATCGGGGGTGATGAACAACATTCCGGACGGGGAGAAATGGTTTGGGTCGCCGGCGCGCCCGGATCGGCAAACCAAGCGCCAGTTGATCGCGCTGCAACAACTACCCGAACTGTTGCGGCGGGTGGCCGAACTGGAACGGCAAGTGGCCGCCACGTCGGCCCCGGCGGGGAAAACCACCCCGCCCCCCGCAAAATCATAACGCCATGCTGACAAATCACGCCTCTCTGCTGAGGACGCGCGAGTTCACGGTTCCTGCGGTAGATTAGGCTCGACCCGGATTCACCCGCCGGGCAGGATTTTGCGCATGATTTTCTTCAGTGGTTGCGGGTTCCGACGTTGGGTGATAATGGCCGGCCTTCTCCTCACCAGCCTACTTTATGGCGCGCCGCTTGCCGAATTGAAGGTGATGAGCTTCAACATCTGGGTCAACGGCGGCGATAGTTTGAGCGATTGCATCGAAGCCATCCGCAGTTCGGGTGCGGACTTGGTGGGATTGCAGGAATGCAACGCCAGCACCGCGCAAACCATCGGAAACGCGTTGGGGTTTTACGTGTATCCGGCGGGCGGTTGCTCCATCGTCAGCCGGTATCCCATCGTCATGACGCATGGGGTGGGGAGTGCGCGGGGGATCACCGTCGAACCGAGCCCCGGGCAACGGCTTCACCTCTTCAACTGCCACCTCGCCCCGTATCCTTACGGACCTTACGCCGTGAAAAACGGGCAATCCCAAGCCGCCGTGGTGGAACTGGAAAATGAGACACGCCTGCCGGCTTTGCGCCTTTTGCTGAAGGCCATGCAACCGTATTTGGACGGACCGGATCCTTGTTTTTTGACCGGCGATTTCAACGCCCCTTCGCACTTGGATTACACGGATCTGCCCTGGCCCACTTCCGTGGCTTGTGTGAATGCCGGGCTTAAGGATTCTTATCGCGAATTGCACGCCGGCAACCGCCAATTCCCTCCCGCTTTTGCCTACCAGGAACCGGGGATCACTTGGACTCCCAAAACCGCCGTGGAACCCGAGGGCGTTTTTGATCGGATTGATTTCGTCTATTTCAGCGGCGACGATGGGGTTGCCCCCGTGCAATCCACGGAACTCGACGGGCGCAACAGTATCAACCCGTGGCCTTCCGATCATCGCGCCGTGATTACCACGTTCGCCCTGACCCCGCCGGAGCTCCTCGCCCGGGCGAGCCGGCCGTTTCCCGCTCACCAGGCCACCAACGTGACCTCGTTTCCCGTGCTGGGTTGGTTGCCGGGGAGCAACGCCACCCATCACGCCGTTTATTGGGGCACGAACGGGCCCGGTGAATTGCTCACCAACACCACCGCCACCCTGCTCCCGTTAACCAATCTGTTGCCGGGAACGACTTATTACTGGCGGGTGGACGAATCCACCCCGCAAGGCACGGTGCCCGGCGAGGTCTGGTCCTTTTCCACCACAGTGGCCCGGGTTGCGACCTATGAATGGAACTTCGCGCATGGCGATCTCTCCCCGGCGTTGGGCAACGGGGTGCTCGCGTATGCCGACGATGCCGTCACCGCCAACCTGACCACGTTCGGCACCACGGACGGCACCCTCGTGCCGCATATCCATGGGCAACCGGCAAAATACCTCCACGCCCCGGCTTTTACCGGTTTGAGCAATGGCTATCTCGTCACGTTTACCGACAGCGAACCCAACGGCGGCGGCGTGTACATCAATCAATACACGATGATCTTCGACGTGTTGCTTCCGGGGAACATAAACTGGTTTCCGTTTTTCAATACCAACCCGAAGAACGCCAATGACGCGGACTTCTACGTCAGCAACAACGGCGCGCTCGGCATCGGTTCGATCGGTTACACAGCCACCGGGCTCCTCGTCGCCGACACTTGGTATCGGGTGGCTTTCGCCGCCGACCTCGCCGCTGGGACGGTGGCCTATTATCTGAACGGAAATCCCGTGCTCACCGGCAGCGCCGAGCGCGACGGCCGGCATGCGATTTATTCCAATTTCGATCCCGGCGCCGATTTGCTACTTTTCAACGAAGGCGACACCTCGGGTGTGTACACCCATGCCGTTTACCTGAGCAGTTTTTGCTTTATTGACCGCACTTTGTCCGCGGCGGAAATCCAGACGTTGGGTGGACCGGAGGCGGCCGGCATCCTCGCTCCACAATCTCCCATCATCCTGTCCATTGCTCTTGATTCGGCCAACGTGGTGTTGAACTGGACGGGCGGGGCGGAAACGTATCAACTGCAAAAAAAGACCCGACTGAGCGATCCGGATTGGCAAAACATCGGCGCACCGACCCGTGCGACGAACGCGATCGTTCCCCGGGAAGCCGAGGGCGGCTATTTTCGCGTAAGAGGCCAGTGATGGCCGGGCCTTCTGGTGTCGAATCGCCTCCCGTTCTTCGTCCGGCAGAATCCACCGAGCCGGTCCGGCGGCGGTGTTTTAGTACGACCGAATTGGAGCGGTTTTGTCCCTCCGTCCAACTATTGGGATGAAACAACCGATTGGGTCTGGAACTTACTGGTCTGGGGTAAATCGCGGCCCAGGCAATGATTGCCACAGGGCCAAAGGGAAATCATCCCGCCAAGGATATGCCCCATTGGTTCCACGAGCGGAGCGGAATAGAGATTCCGTCGCGACGTCAATTGCCCAAGATGCGGCGGCCTTCGTCGAGGAAGATGCCCTTGAAGTTCATCTCCAGCGCCTGGGGGTTGCTGGCTTTGGCCAGCGCTTCCTTTTCGCTCACTTTCCCCTCTTTGACGAGGTTGAAAAGGGATTGATTGAAGTTGAGCATGCCGTCGTCGGTGCCGGTTTCGATCGCGGCGGGCAGTTTGTCCAAGCGGTTTTCCTCGATCAATTTTTTGACGGTTGGGGTGTTGATCAGGATTTCCAGCGCGGGGGTCACGCCGCCGGCGACCGTGGTGACCATGCGCTGGCAGATGACGGCCTGCATGGTGCCCGCCAACTGCCGACGGATTTGTTCGCGCTCGTCGGCTTTGAAAAAATCCAGAATCCGGTTGATGGATTGTGAGGCGTTGGTCGTGTGCAGGGTGGACAACACGAGATGGCCCGTGTCCGCCGCGCTCATGGCCGCCGTGAAGCTGATGGCGTCGCGCATTTCCCCGATCATGATGACGTCCGGGTCCTGACGCAGCACATGTTTGAGCGCGTGATGGAAGGAGAGGGTGTCCAAACCCACTTCGCGTTGTTCTATCACCGCCTGGTTGTCCTCGAACACGTATTCAATCGGGTCTTCGAGGGTGATCAGGTGTTTGCGGTAGTTGGCGTTGATGTGCTCGATCATCGCGGCGAGCGTGGTGGACTTGCCGCAACCCGTGGAGCCGGCGACCAGCACGATGCCACGCGGGGATTCCGCGATCTTCTTGATTTGTTCCAGCAGGCCGAGTTCCTCGAAGCTGGGGACGTTGGTTTTGACGTAGCGCATGGCCAGGCACCACTGGCCGCGTTGTTGAAACAGATTGGTGCGAAACCGGCCGATCCCCGGCACGAAATAGGAGAAGTCAATTTCGCGTTGTTCTTCGAGCCGTTGAGTGAGGTGTTTGGGGGTGATTTGTTTCACCACCTCGTTCATCCATGCCTCGGTTGGAATAGGGGCTTCCACGGCAATCAATTGCCGGTTGATGCGGAAGACGACCGGACCGTCAATTTTCAGGTGAACGTCCGAGGCGCCGCCGTCCACGGCCGCCTTCAAAATCTTTTGGAAAAGTTCCATGCGCGCACCCTACCACGGGCGGGCAGGGTCAGGCCAGCGCGGAATACGGGAGGGTGGCAAGTTGGGCCTCCGCCTGGGGGGTCAGGCCGGTGAAGACCATCGAAATTGCATACCCACTGTGCCGGTTCCCGTTGCAGCCGACCACCACTCCCGTGCAGTTGACCAAGGCCTCGTCCTCCGCGGGAGTTTGCAGGGTGAGCGTCATTTCCGTCCAAGTCGGGAACGGTTTCGGGCTGCGAAATTCAATGCCGTTCTTGCGAATTAAAACGGCTTCCGGCGAGAGCAGGAGCTGCGTTTGCCGCGCTTGAACCGTTACTTCATTAAATGACCCCGGACCCGCAACTTTTCTAGCACTCATAGAACTGGAATTACTTTAACACAGGCGCGCGCGCCGTCAAACGGTCGTTCAAAAAAATCGCTGTCCCCGTCCGCGTCACCATTCAATGACCGCCGCGCCCCAAGTGAGGCCGGCGCCAAACACCACCAATAACACCAGGTCGCCCCGCCGCACGCGACCGCACCGCACCGCTTCATCCAAGGCGATGCCCACGGAGGCGGCGGAGGTGTTCCCGTACTTGTTCACGTTCACAAACATCTGCTCCGGTTTCGCTCCCAGCCGGTCCGCGACGGCGTCAATGATCCGTTGGTTGGCCTGATGCGGAATAATGCAGTGAATCTGGTGGATGGCCAGCTCACACCGTTGCAAGGCCTCCCGCGCCGCGGTTTGCATCGCTTGGACGGCGTTTTTATACGTCTCGCGCCCGTCCATCTGGAGAAAGTGCAGCCGCGCGGCCACGGATTGGGCGGTGGCAGGACAACGGCTGCCCCCGCCTGGCATGCAGAGCAAATCCGCTTTGAGTCCGTCCGACCCCATGACCGCAGTCAGCAAGCCGTGCGATTGCGGGCGATTCTGCAAAATTGCGGCACCCGCACCGTCGCCGAACAGGACACAGGTGTTGCGGTCTTTCCAGTCAATGATCGTTGAAAGCTTCTCCGCCCCGATGACCAGCACGGTGTCGTAGGTGCGGGACATGATGAACTGCTGGGCAATCTCCAAGCCGTAGATGTACCCCGAACAAGCCGCCTCCAAGTCAAATGCCGCCGCCCGGTGCGCGCCCAGTTTGGCCTGCACCAGACAAGCCGTGGACGGGAAAAACATGTCGGGCGTGATGGTGGCCACGATGATCAGATCAATCTGCTCGGCGGTGATCCCCGCGTCTTGCATGGCGCGCCGGGCCGCCTCCGTCGCCAAATCCGACGTGTGTTCGTGATCCGCCGCAATCCGCCGTTCCTTGATGCCGGTGCGGGTGGTGATCCACTCGTCCGTGGTGTCCACCAGCTTCTCCAAATCCGCGTTCGTCAAAATCCGCCGGGGCACATAGGCGCCCACGCCGGTGACGGAACAAGTGCGCCCGACAAAGTTGTAACGGGCCCGCGGGTTCTTAAATCTGGATTTACTGGGCGAGGCGGTCATGCGTTGACCGGCGTGACCGGGGCCGCAGGGGCCGCCAGCGCGGCGCGAAGCTGATCCAGCTCCCGGGACAGAACATGATTCAAGTTATGGCGGATTTCCTCGGCAGCCACGCGAATGGCGTTGGCGATGGCGCGCTCGCGGGAGGACCCGTGCGCCTTGATAACCACGCCCTCCAATCCCAGGAGCACCGCGCCACCATAAACTTCCGGGTCCAACCGTTGCCGCAAGCCGCGGAACGCTCCGCGCGCCAACAGGCCGCCCAATTTGCGCAACGGATTGGCTCGCAATTCCCGTTTCAAGATGTGGCCGATGGTGTTGCCCAGACTTTCCGCCGTCTTCAACACCACGTTGCCGGTAAAACCGTCCGTCACCACGACATCCACCGAATCGTCGAACAGGTCAAATCCCTCGACATACCCGATAAAATTCAGATTCAACCGCGTGCACAAGCGGGCCGCCTCCCGGGTTAATTCGTCGCCTTTGGTTTGTTCCGAGCCGTTGCTCAAAATGCCCACCCGGGGTTGGGGATGATGCAGAATTTCCCGGGCGTAGAGGTTGCCCATCACGGCAAACTGGGCGAGGTGCAGCGGTTCGGCCACGGCGTTGGCGCCCGCGTCCAGCAACACAAAATCACCCGTGCGCGAGGGCATGCGACAAGCGAGAGCCGGGCGTTCCACCCCCGGCAGCCGGCCCAATTTCATGGAGCCCGCCACCAACGCCCCGGTGTTGCCGGGTGAAATCACCGCATCCGCCCGTCCGCTGCGGACCAGCTCGATCGCCCGCACCAGGGAGGAATCCTTTTTCTTGCGGATGCTCTCGAGCGGCTTGTCTTCCATGCCCAGCACTTCGCTGGCGTGGACAATTTCCACGCGGGCATCGGCCAGCCCGGCACGCTGGCAAGTGGCTTCAATGTCCGCCTGACGGCCCACGAGCAGGACGCGGGTGAGCCCGGTTTCCGATTGAATGGCTTGCTTGACGCCGGCGATGACAACCTCGCAACCGTGGTCGCCACCCATGACATCCACTGCAATGCGCATAATGCGGCCAGCCGGCGCGCCGCAGCACCGCCGGCGAGGGGGAAAATCAAGCGCCCGCTTTGACGGTCAAAATCTGGCGTCCCTTGTAGTAGCCGCACGCGGGACAGACCCGGTGGGGACGGGCGGGCGCGCCGCATTGGGGGCACACCGCCAGTTGGGGCAATTGCAGCACACTATTATAAGCCCGGCGCATGCGCTGCCGGCTTCGTGAAGGTTTACGCTTCGGAACGGCCATAATTCGATCAACAATCGTTAAAGTTTCAATTTATCCAACTTCGCCCAAACAGACGAAAACTCCGCCTCGGTGGCATTGCTTTGGGAATGGGCTTTGCCTGCATCCGCCGTCAATCCGGGACATTCCGGCCGACACAACGGATGTTGCGGAAACTCCAGCAAAATATCTTCCCGCACAAAACGCGTCAAGTCCACGAAATCACCCTCGGGAACGACCCGGTCCTCGCCGGTGAGCGGGACATCGCCGACCCAATCCGCCAGCCGCAGCGTCTGCGTAAACGGCGTCAAACAGCGCGCGCACCGGCAGGCCAGGTCCAGTTCCAGCCAGCCCTGCAATACCAAGTTCTCCGTCAGGCGTTTGACCCGGAAATGATAGCGCAACGCGTCCCGCACCGCGATTAATTCATCGCGGGTTTCCAAGTCCAGTTCGGCCACCGGCAATTCACCTTGGAGCGTGATTTCCTCCTGCTCCAAGTGGCGCAGATTCACTCGTAACGACATGATTTCGGTCAAATTTGCGAACGGGCCAATTTGCGCTGGAGCGCCTGGCGCACATGAGGCGGCACAAACGGGCGCACGTCCCCGCCGAGCAGGGCAATCTCCTTCACCATCCGCGAACTGAGGAAGGTGTAGGTGTCCTTCGGCATCATGAAAATGGTTTCCACTTGATCGTTCAATTTCCGGTTCATCAAGGCCAGTTGAAATTCAAATTCAAAATCTGACACCGCGCGCAATCCGCGCAGCACCGCCTGCGCCCGGCGTTTGATGACATAATCCACCAACAACCCCGGGAACGCGTCCGCTTCCACGTTGGGCAGCCCCCGGATGGCGCGCGTGATCAAGGCCACCCGTTCCTTCACGGTGAACAACGGGGTTTTGCTGTCATTGCGGGCCACCGCCACGATGACCCGGTCAAACAGCTTCCCCGCGCGCGCCGCGACGTCCAGATGCCCATAGGTGATGGGATCAAAGCTCCCCGCATAAATGACGGTCCGCATAAGGGGCAGTGTAACAGGGCTTGGACCGATGCCTAGTCGGAAAAAATTCGCGGCCCCGCCCGCCGGCGCGCCCCGGTTCCGGCGTTGCCAACCGTCGCGCCCCCTTTTAGGATGCGCCCCAAGCTGCGGTTGACCTCAGCCGCGGATGCGCATGGCGGATTACAAAGTCAAATTCGAGGTCTTCGAAGGCCCGCTCGATTTGCTCCTTTACCTCATCAAAAAGGAGGAGGTGGATATTTACGCCATCAACCTCACCCGGCTGGCCACGCAATTCATCGAATACATCGAGTTGATGCGGCAATTCGATCTGGAGATTGCCGGCGAATTCGTGGTCATGGCCGCCACGCTCATGCTCATCAAAAGCCGCGAACTGCTCCCGGTGGATCAACAGACCCCCTTGGAAGGCGAGGAGGACGGCCCCGATCCCCGCGGGGAACTCATCCGCCAGCTCGTGGAATACAAAAAATTCAAGGACGCCGCCGGACGCCTGCAGGAACTGGAACTGCGGCAGGAAGCCATTTTTCCCCGCGTCCCCGGCCCGTTGGACCTGGGGGATGAACCCGCCCCGCCCAAGCCCGATGTCTCCATCTTTGACCTGCTCAACGCGGTCAATCACATCTTGAAACGCTTCACCGCCCCGGAGGATTCGCACGACCTGTTCGAGGATCGCTGGACCGTCAGCGAAAAGATCGAGGAGATTCGGCGGGCGGTGGCGGCGCGCACGCGCCTGCGGTTTGCCGACTTGTTCGCCGGGGCGGCCAGCCGGTTGGAAGTCGTGGCCGCGTTCCTCGCCTTGTTGGAATTGATTCGCCTCCGCCAACTCAGCGCGGTCCAGAACGAGGAGTTTGGCGAAATTGAAATCTTCCGGACCGACCCTTGGCCTCCGGCGGCGGAGTCCGACGCGGTCGAAGTGACCTCCGCCTCCGCGCCCCCCGATTCGCCGCGCCCGGTCTCCGAGGCTGATTCCTCCCCCGCCCCCTCTGAATAGCATGGAACTCAAATTCATTTTGGAAGCGCTCCTGTTCTCGGCCCAAAAGCCCCTGACCCCCAAGGAACTTCGCGACGTGCTGGTCGCTGCGGGCACGGGCGACCAGGCGGACGACGCCACCCGCGCTTGGCGCCGGGTGAAAGAGACGGAATTGGAAACCGCACTGGCGGAACTGGCGCGGGAACACGCTGCAGCGGAGCGCAGTTACCGGCTTGTGTGCGTGGCCGGGGCCTGGCAGTTTGTCACGCAACCGGATTTTGCGTCGTGGGTGCGGGCGCTCGTCGGGGTCAAGGTGCGACCGCCCCGGCTTTCCCAACCCGCGCTTGAGACTCTGGCCATCGTGGCCTACCGCCAACCGATCACCCGGGCGGAGATCGAGCAGATTCGCGGCGTCAATGTGGATGGCGTGATGCAAACCCTGTTGGAGCGAGGCCTGCTGGAAAACGTGGGCCGGGCGGAGGTGGTGGGCCGTCCCATGACCTACGGCACCACCCCGTTGTTCCTCGAGTATTTCGGCCTTCGGAGCCTGGAGGATTTGCCCGCCGCCGATGAATTGCGCCGCTTGGTGATCGAAAAACCGCCCGCCTTGGTCACCGTGGACCCGGGCCTGGCCACCGCGCCGCCGGAGCAACTGCAGTTGCCGCCCGAACCGGCCCCGCTGACCGCCTCCACCCCGCCGGCTGAATGTCCCACTCCCGCCGAACCGCCCCCGCCGTCCCCGGAGAAAGAGGCGGACGTTTGATCCGGACCGGACGCATAACCTTCGTCACCACCGCGCTTGATTTCAGCCGAACCCAACCGGCTCGGCAGGAGCGGACGCGGGCCGAGGGCCGGCCCTCGGCTGACGTGAGCCGTACTCGCAAGGCCACTGGAAGCGCTGGATTTTTGGCTGGAATGGACGCGCGTCTGCTGCTACATCTTGCTTGGCGCGGAAACATGAGACCGATGCCAATACAACTACAACGCCACGGCAATCGCCGGTCCGGCCGCTGGAAAGCCCGCCAGCCCCGTCGTTCCACGCCTACAACACACCGCCGCCGCCCATCCTGCCGGAGGTCTGATTCTCGTTTCGTCGCAGATTGGCTGAGCCGCGATCCGATTGAGGAGCATGCATTCACCCGGTTCATGTATTCCCGCGCGGCAAAAGCAGGCAAGTCCGGCAACGACTACCACTTCTTGCAGAATGCGCCCGTTGCCTCGGTTGACGCGCTGGGGCTATTTCAGTTCGATGGCAGTTGTAGGCCGGACTATATAGCGGAATTGAAGAACAAAACCGCACACCGGTGTCAGTTGGCAAGAAAGGCGAAGTGCTACAGGTGCCTGGATACCTTCAAGCAGTGGGCGATGCGGCAAGCGTGTGACAGCGCGGATGGTGCAGGCCCGAAAGTGAAATGTGAAACGGCGGCTAACAATCGGTGTAATGATCGGGCGTTGGGTGAAAACCGGCATGGCTGGACTGATCCCAACGACGGAACCATTCACATCTGCATGAATTCCAGCGATGTCGGCTGTGGGATGCTCCATGAGCTTGCGCACGCGGTTGGAGGGGTGGGGTCTGACGCCGTGAAGGGGCGGAACGAGAAAGCGTATGCGATCACCCAGTGCGCGGGCTGTAAGATACCCGAAGGTCGGGGCCAGATTGATCACCCGGGCTACCCACGACAGGATCCAAAGAGTCCGTAATCGCAATGGGGAGGCATCCATGCGCATGATCCGATGGGGCTCTACTTTCACGGCGGCTGCGATGGTGGTCTGGGTGGTGGTGGCGACGGCCTGCCGAGAGGGGCCGGGGTGCTACGCACCGCCGCCGGAATACACAACCAATGACTTCGCAGACGAGTGGATCGGCTTTACGGACAAGGAGGGAACCGACGAAGTCTTTCGCCTGGTGCTGCAGGTCGACGGCACGGGAATGTTGGTAGAGGCGGGCTACGGGGTCTATCGGTACGCAATCACCGACTGGAAGTTGACCTCGAATATCTGGTTGCGCTGTGAGTTCGAACGCTCAACAAATCGCGCCGCTCCTCTGAAGATGGCCTGCCGGGCGGGGAAGCGCAGTTTGCGGGCAGTGCTGGACAACGGGGAGGGAGGTTGGCAGCACCACATCATCTTCATGCGTGCGAAGGAACTGGAGCGGTTGTACGAAGGCGCAACGGCCCCCGTGCAAGAGGCCACGCAGCAACTTGCGAGATGACCGCCATGGCGAGCGTGGGAAGGACGTGTAGTTGGAGAGCCTAGATGAGCCTTATGAAAACGAGACAAATCATGGTGTTGACGGTGCTGCTTGGGCTGTGGGCCGCGCCGGACGGTCTGACTTTTTACAATCCGGAAACCGGTCGCTGGCCAAATAGAGACCCCATCAGGGAACTCGGTTTTGAAGCACTTCGCGCCCACTACGCGCGCAAAGGGAAACCGACTCGGGGAGACGGGGACAACCTCTACAAGTTTGTTGAGAATAATCCTATATCCAAGTGGGACTACCTCGGCCTAGCAGGCTGTTGAAAAACGGGTATTTTTGCATTCGGCATCATTTTGATGATTCGATTGTGCCTGGCGACGTGTGATTGTTCCCGGATTTTCGCCCGGGCGCGTCCCCAAGCGCACCGTGGGCACCGGCGTCTCGCCGCGATCGGGGCGGTTTGACCGCCATTCCGCCCGCACGGCGCCGTTCACCCCGCCGCCGCTAGTTCCAGCCGCGCGATCCGCAGCACATTGTAAGTCCCGGCGACGAAGTAGCCCCACGCTTGCGTCCGTTCTCGGCCCCGATAGCGACTGCGCCGCAGTCCACCCACCGTCTTGATCCAGCCGAAGATTTCCTCCACCCGCTGGCGGATCCGCTGGCGGATCCGGTAACTTTCCCTCGCCGTAGTGCGGCCATCCAGCCCCGCGACGCTCACGCCGTCCTTGCAGGCGACGTGCGGCGCCATGTTTTCCTCCCGGCAACCGGCCACCAAATCTTTGCGATGATAGCCCTTGTCCGCGCCCAGCGTTTTGACCCGCACGCCTGCATGCAGCGTTTGGTGGGCTTGGACTTGTTGCAGCGCCACGACCGGCTCCGGCTCGGCAAGGGGATCATGGATCGTGAAGTCGGCGCACAGACCGTTCCGGTTTTCCATCAAAATGTGACCGCCAAAGCACAGCTTCGCCTCTTGGCCGTTGGCTTTGCGATAGAGCACGCTTTCCGGATCGGTGGTGCTTTGGTGCGTGTCGTTGCGCCGCTTTTCCCCACGGAAGTGGATCGTGAGATTGCCGGGGTCTTCGTCCTTGGCCGCCTGGACTTTCTGGGCGTCTGCGCCGTCCTTGCGGACGAAGCTCTTCAGGCTGGCCCACGATTCGATGAGCGTGCCATCGGCGGTGAAGTGGTCGTCGCTGGTCCAGCCGGCCTGGCGGGAGAGGGCATACACTTCGGCGAAGAAGAGTTTGGCGACGTCGGCGGAAAGGACACGCTCGTAATTCTTGGCGAAGACACTGTGGTCAAAGCTGCCTTCACTGAATTCGCGGTCGAGGAACCACAGCCAGAGCAGATTGTAACCGAGTTGCTCGCAGAAGAGCCGTTCGCTGCGCACGCTGTAGAGCGCGGTCAACACGCGCGCCTTGAGCAGTTGTTCAGGCGGGATGCTCGGACGACCGCCCGCCTGGTAAAGATCATCGAAAAGCGGCGAAAGCTTCTGGAGCACCGCATCGACGTGCCGCTTGATACGGCGCAACGGATGATCGGCAGGAACCGAGGCGTTAAGGTTGATGACGGTGAGGAAGTCCGGTTGAGCTTGCGGTTTGCCGCGCATGGGTTTTAGAGCCTGTTTGAAAAGTCATGACTTTGCGGCGAGTCGCGCGATCATGAGGCGGATCATGGCGAGGTAGACCATGGTTTCGCCGGTCTGCGCCTGGCGTTCATCATCGCGGCTCAGGCGACGATAAC
>Ga0208195_1002801_pt1 | contig 15662 bp, 18 predicted proteins | sample AD_UKC077_MetaG_FD_184441 | JGI IMG/M metagenome (GOLD analysis project Ga0208195, IMG submission 184441) | Active sludge microbial communities of municipal wastewater-treating anaerobic digesters from USA - AD_UKC077_MetaG (SPAdes) (version 2) | ecosystem: Engineered > Bioreactor > Anaerobic >...
CTCCGGAATATCAGGAAATGGTAGCTCTTCTTCAAGAGTTCTTAGACAAAGATGCAGATGATAATCCTAGAATCTTCGTGCCAGATTTGACAGCTGTCAAAGATGGTGAAATTATTGCGCATGACAATAGCACTTCTTTAAACTCTTCTGCGGATGGTACTCCAGCTGAATGGTGGACAGAAGAAAGAGTTCTAAATATCAAAGAGGCTTTCAAAAGTATGATTGAGCCAGTCAATGTTTGTGAGACAACTTGTAATCAATAATATATAAATTCTTCGAATTTTTTATAAAAAACGCACTAAAAGAGCGCGTTTTTTATTTTTTCTAAGAAAGGCTTTATGATATAATGCTTTCAAATCGTTTAACCTTTAAACTATTATGATAATCAATGAAATCAGAAAAAAATATCTAGAATTTATGAGAGATAAAGGACATGTTATTGTCAGATCTGCTTCTCTTGTTCCAGAAAATGATCCGACCACTCTTTTTACCGCAGCTGGCATGCAACCTATGATTAACTATATTCTCGGCGCGACTCATACAGCTGGAAAGAGAATTGCTGATACTCAAAAATGCTTTCGCTCTCAGGATATAGAAGAAATTGGAGATAATAGACATACCACTTTTTTTGAAATGCTTGGAAATTGGAGTTTTGGAGACTATTTTAAAAAAGAACAAATTGCTTGGATGTATGAATTTTTGACAGATAAAGAAGTTGGTCTTGGTCTTTCCAAAGATAGACTTTATTTTTCTTGCTATGAAGGAAATCAAAAGTTGAATGTCCCTAAAGATGAAGATTCAAAAAATTTCTGGTTAGAGAATGGTGTCGCAGAAGACAAAATTTATTTTTACGATGATAAGAAAAATTGGTGGAGCAGAAGTGGAATTCCAGAAAATATGCCAGTCGGTGAGCCGGGTGGACCAGATTCAGAAATCTTTTTTGATTTTGACCCAAAAGGTGAAAAGAAGATTCACGAAAATAGTAAATTTGCTAAAGAGGCTTGTCATCCAAACTGCGATTGTGGACGATTTGTAGAAATTGGAAACAGTGTTTTTATTCAATATAAAAAGACTGAAAACGGACTTGAAGAATTGATTCAAAAAAGTGTGGATTTTGGTGGAGGATTAACTAGAATGGCGGCAGCTGTAGAAGACGATGAAGATATTTTCAATTTAAATGTTTTTGAACAAGCTAAAAAGATTATAGAAGAAAAATCTGGAAAAAAATATAATGGAAGTGAAGAGAATAAAATTAATTTCAGAATAATTTTAGATCATATTCATGCAGCTACATTTTTAATAGGGGATGGAGTTTTTCCTGGCAATAAAGATCAAATGTATTTTGTGAGAAGGCTTATTCGTCGAGCGATTGTGGCTGGGCATAAACTTGGAATCCAGGACAATTTTACTAAAGAAATTGCTAAAACTTTTGTTGAAAATTATAAAGAAGCAGAAGAGTATTTAGGAAATAATCTTTCCAAAAATAAAAGTGTGATTTTAGAAGAAATGGAGAAAGAAGAAAACAAATTCCGAAAGACTTTAAATAATGGCATGAAAGAATTTGGTAAAGTCACCAGTGAAGGTATTACTGGAGAAGAAGCTTTCAACCTTTTGCAGACTTACGGTTTTCCAATTGAGCTCACTTTAGAATTGGCTGAAGAGAAAAATCTAAAAGTAGATTTAGAAACTTTTATCAAACTTAAAGAAGAACATTCTTTAAAAAGTAGAACCGCTAGTGAGGGTATGTTTAAAGGAGGGTTGGCTGATCAATCTGAAATCACTACCGCACTTCATTCCACTTGTCACTTGATGTTGGCTGGTATGCGAAAAATTTTAGGAGAAAATGTCACTCAAGCTGGAAGCAATATTAATAGCGAAAGACTACGATTCGATTTTACTTTTGATAGGAAGGTGGAAAAAGAAGAAATTGAAGCTATAGAAAATTATGTAAATCAAGCTATACAAAAAGGTTTTTCTACCAAAATTGAAGAGATGAATAAAGAAGAAGCTAAAGCTAAAGGAGTGACTGGAGCTTTTTGGGAAAAATATCCAGAAATTGTGAAAGTTTATAATATGATTGGCGAGGATGGTGAGATTTATTCTCGAGAATTATGTGGTGGTCCACATATAGTAAATAGTAGAGATTATTTAGCTAAGAAAACTTTTAAAATTGTAAAAGAAGAATCTGTCTCCGCAGGGGTACGAAGATTTAAAGGGATATTGGAATAAAAAAATTGCCTATTCAGGCAATTTTATAAGGATTAATTCTGTGCATATGGGCGAAGTGTCTAAATCTGGTCTTTTATTCCAAAAGTAAGCCACATTTTGCCCTTTGATGATTTTGAAGAAAGTTTCTGTGTTTAGAGGACAATTGTTTCTGGCTCGAAAAATTGTTAAACCAGTTTCAGGTTTCATCTCTTTCACTTTTTCTCGAAAATCTTCATTCAACAAGAAAAGTGAATCTTCGGTAAACCTTTTTGGCTCATAAACTTCCAGCTTTAAATCTTTAGTTAAATAACATTCTTCAAATTCTTCTTCCCCGTCTTTTTTTATAAAAACACGACGACTATTGGCTCTTAAAAACAAAATTCTCATGTCTTTAATCTTTAAAGGTTTTTAAAAGTTACTATTTGACTGACTTCAACCTAACAAAGATTTAGATTTTCGTCAAATGATTTTTTTATTAAAAATTTTAAAATTTGATAGCTATTTGTGTTAAAATATTTGTATGAACGAAAATTATTTGAGGAAGTATTTGGATATTAAAGTCTTTGACGACAAGACTCAAGTTCAATTTTGGAAAGATGAAGTTTTGGTTGAGAGTTCAGAGTTTGCTTTAGGTTTAAATCAAATCTCTGAAAATTTGGTGTCTGATTATATTATGAATAATTGGTTAGCTGGGATTCTTTATATTTTGGATAAAATTTCTCTTTTAGATAGAATACCAACTTTTTTTTATGTGAGTGCTGAGAGATATGGTAGTGTCTTTGAAAAATTTTTGAAAAAACCTGAAACTTATTCACAGTTTTATTTAGAGCCGACCGAATACGGTTTAGGTGTCCATGTTATAATAAAAAAGATAAATCCTATCAATATTAATTCTCATCGAGAGGATTATATAAAGAATGAGGGCATCAGGGATAAAGTTATTATTAAAGATAATAAAGAAGATTCAAAATCATATGAGAGATATACGAAGGCCATATCGCAATTCAAGGTCTGAGGAAAAAAATCCAGTCAGACACAAAGATAACTCTTCTCGTTTTTCGGAGAGAGAAGAGATTATTTCTAGAGACGAAGAAGTTTCTAGAAGAAAAAAAGAATTTGGAGATGTTGAGTATACCAGAGAAGGCAGACCAATGATTAAAGCTTCCTCTCATTTTGATGTCAAACCAGCAAATTATAGAAGAGAGAGATCGGGAGAAGAGTTTGATGTTTTAAAAAGAAGTGAATTTTTCAATAATACTAGTCAAAGAAATTTTGATGAAGACAAACTTAAAGAGTTTAAACAAAAAAGAAATAAAAAGAAAACTGAAAGGAGGGCTTTTGGTATAATTTTTCTTATTTTAATTGTGGGAGGTTTAGCCGCTTGGACTTTCTTATTTAATAGCGTCAAACTTTATGTCAATCCAAAATATGAAGACATAGAGCTCACTGGAAGTTTTTTGGTTTTTAAGGATGACATAGTGGTAAATTATGCCAGCTCAACCTTAACCAAAACTGTCTTAAAATCTGAGCCAAAAGAAGTCAATCAAAAAGCTGCTGGAGAATTGACCATTTACAACAATTATTCTGAAGCCCCTCAAGTTTTGATTACTAATACTAGATTTCAAACTCCAGACGGAAAGATTTTCAGGATTGGTGAAAGTGTGACCGTGCCTGGGAAAAAGGGGACGACTCCCGGATCTGTTAAGGTGAAAGTTTCAGCTGATGCTTATGGGGCAGAATATAATATTTCTGCTACCGAATTTACTATTCCTGGTTTTAAAGGTACAGCTAGATTTGATGGCTTTTATGCAAAGTCCACCGAGCCTATGACTGGCGGAGTTTCAGGAATTGTACAAATTGTTTCTCCAGATGATATAGCCAAGGCTAAACTAGAGCTTTCTTCTTCTATTAAATCGAATATAATCGCGGAGGCTGAGAAAATCAAAAGAGAAAATTATGTGACTTTAGTTAAAGCTCCTTTAATCACTTACACTGACAATCAAGAAGATCTCATGACTACTGAAAAAACTTCTTATGAATTGACTGGCTCAGGAATTATTCTTTCTATACGAGAAGAAGTTTTAGCAAAAATGTTAGCTCAACATGCTTTAGGAGATTCTTACAATGAGTTGGAAAGTGTTCGTTTAGATAATGAAGAATATTTAATCTTCTCTCTAGATGAAAAGACAGACTTGGCAGCTGATATTATTAAAATTGATATCACTGGAAGAGCGAGAATCGTTTGGACTTATGATGTTGAAAATATTAAAGCTTCTTTGGTAGGTCAAAGGTTGACTACTTTAAATGAAGTTCTAGCAAATTATAGTTCAGCTATTACTGATAGCTCATACAACGCTTCTCCTTCTTGGATTAAAAAGTTTCCAACTTCTATAGAAAGAATTAGACTTATTGAAGAAATAAGGTAAAATAGGTATTAATTATGAATAAAGAAAATAAAAATATAGAAGATATAGAAGAGTTCGAAGACGAAGATGTTTTGGAAGTCAAAGAGGGACGGGTTATAGAAGCTTTGCCAGCAGCTCTTTTCAGAGTAAAATTTAATAGTGATGGTAAGGAGTTGATTTGTTTTTTGAAAGGTAAAATTAAAATCTTTAAAATTAAGATTTTGGTAGGGGATAAGGTCTTGGTCGAGATCGATCCGTATGGAGGAAGAGGTAGAATTATAAGAAGGCTCTAAAAGCTTTAGAGATATAGCTAGAAAGTTTGCAATTTTTTATTAATTATAGTATACTTTCTCTCACAAACTAAATACTAGTTTTTTATTTTTTTGCTTATGAAAGTAAGATCATCTGTTAAAAAGTTTTGCGGAAATTGTAAAATGATAAAGAGGAATGGCGACCTCCGTGTTATTTGTACTAATCCAAAACATAAGCAAGTACAAGGATAATTTATTATTAAACATTATGCGTATTGCAGGTATTACAATTCCAGAAGACAAGAGATTAGAGGTGGCTCTGACTGTGGTTCACGGTATCGGTCGCCCAAGAGCTAAGACTATTTTAAATAGTCTTAATATTGATTCTGCTAAAAAGGTTCCAGATCTTACAGCTGATGAAGAAAAAGATGTGAGACGTGAAGTGGAAGCTTTTAAAATCGAAGGAGATTTGAGAAGAGAAAAACAAATCAATATTAAAAGGCTCAAAGATTTAAAATGTTATCGTGGCGTCAGACATACTCGCGGTTTGCCAGTCAGAGGACAAAGAACCAAAACCAATAGTCGTACAGTAAGAGGCAATCAAAGAAAGACTATGGGCTCTGGTAGAAGAAAAGTCGAAAAGACCTAGAAATATAATTATTATTAAAAAAATATGGGAAAGAAACGTGTAGTTAAAAAAAGTGGTTCAGGATTAGATCATGCTCTTAAAAACAGAGCTCTTTCTAAGTCCGTCAAAAGAAAACTCTCAGAAGGTATTCTTTATGTTGAATCTACTTATAACAATACAAAATTAACTCTGACAGATTTATCTGGTAATGTAATTATCTGGTCTACTTCTGGTTCTCTTGGATTTAAAGGAGCCAAAAAAGGTACCCCTTATGCCGCTGGAAAAATTGCTGAAGTGATTGGAGAAAAAGCTTCTCTAGCTGGAGTGAAAGAGGTAAAAGTTATAGTTAACGGTGTCGGTTCAGGAAGAGAGGCGGCTATTAGATCTTTTGCCGCTTTCGGAATTGATTTAACTTCTATCGAAGATAAGACTCCTGTTCCTCACAACGGTCCAAAACCAAAGAAACCAAGAAGAATTTAATTTTAATATTATAAAAATATGATGGATAAAAAATGTAAAATTTGTAGAAGAGCCGGTGAAAAACTTTTTCTAAAAGGGGAAAGATGTTTTACTCCTAAATGTGCTATGAACACAAGAGCTTATCCTCCTGGAAAACTTGCTTCTGAAAAGAAACGTAGATCTCCAATTTCTGAATATGGTATTCAAATGAGAGAGAAACAAAAAATTAAAAATATTTATGGCGTTTCTGAAAAACAATTTGTAGCTTATGTTAAAAATGCAGAATCTACAGCTGTAAATACAAAAGTTATACCTGCTCTTGGTGCTTATATCAATCTAGAAACTCGTTTAGACAATATAGTCTTTAGAATGGGTCTAGCTAAAAGTCGTCCTTTGGCGAGACAAATTGTCTCTCATGGACACATATTAGTCAACGGAAAAAAGATTAATATCCCTTCTCACAGAGTAAGAGTGGGAGATGTGGTGGCAATCAGAGAAGGCTCAAAAAGTAACAAACTTTTCAATGAGGCTACAAACAAATTAAAAGATGTTTCCTCACCAGATTGGTTGGCTTTAGACGCTGCCAAACTTGAGGCTAAAGTAAATTCTTTTCCTAAAGAAATTGAAGGAGGATTTGACTTTGCAAAGGTTCTCGAATTTTACAGCAAATAATAAGAATATCGGTTTTCCCCTTGATTTTCTTAGGCTTTTTGTGTTATAATAACTCCTGTCAATTTTTGTTGGTCAATTTATTAATTATTAAGAACAATAGGTCAGAAAAATAATAAGATAAAACTATGCATTCACAAAATATCAATCTCCCATCTAAGCCAAAAATTATTAAAGAAGAAGATAATAAAGGTATTTACGAAATCGATGGATTATATCCTGGATATGGATATACTTTAGGTAATTCTATTAGAAGGATTATCATTTCTTCTATTCCTGGAGCGGCTATTACTTCTCTTTCTATTGAAGGAGTCAAACATGAATTTTCCACCATTGAAGGCATCAAAGAAGATGTCATTTCTCTTATTTTAAATTTAAAAGCGATTAACTTTACTTTACACTCAGATGAGTCTCAAAAAATTTCTCTCAAAGTTAAGGGACCAAAAGTTGTCACTGCCGCAGATTTGGATGTCAATTCTGAAGTGGAAGTTTTAAATAAAGATGCGTATCTTTGCGAAATTACTGGTAAAGTTACTTTAGAAATGGAAATGACTATAGAAAAAGGTATTGGTTATATTTCTAAAGAGCAAGTGGAAAAAGAAAGAACAGCTATTGGAGACATTGCTTTAGATGCAGCTTTCACACCTGTAAAAAGAGCAAGTTATGAAGTAGAAAATATGCGTGTTGGAGATAGGACAGATCACAATAGATTAAGATTTTTTATTGAAACAGATGGCACAATTTCCCCTAAAGAAGTTTTAGAATATTCTATTTCTCTTATGATCAAACAGCTTCAAGCTGTAGTTGGTTTTAAGGAAAATGTTATTGAAGCAGAAGAGGGTATGATGTCAGACAATATGGTAGAAGGAGCTCAAGATACTGCAGAGTCTCCAACTAAAGTTAAAATTGAAGAGTTACAATTTTCCACTCGTACCGAAAACGCTCTTTTGGCTGGAGGGGTAAAGACTTTATCTGGTCTTTTGAAAAAAACAGAGTCTGATTTGAAGGCTCTTGGAGGGCTTGGTGACAAAGCGGTAGAAGAAATAAGGGAGCTCTTAGAAGGAAAAGGTCTTTCTCTTAAACAAGAGAAGAAATAAGAGTTGCAAAAATACTTAAAAAAGTGTATAAAATATAGACAAAAACATGAAGCATCATAAAAATTTTAGAAAATTTGGACGAGAGAAAAATCAGAGAAACGCTTTTATTAAAGGTTTGGCTGTGAACTTGATTCGTCACGAAAAAATAGAAACAACTGAAGCTAGAGCCAAAGAGATTAGGCCTTTTGTGGAGAGATTGGTTACTTTAGCTAAAGAAGATACTGTGGCAAGAAGAAGATTGGTAGCTAGCAGAATTCTCAATCAAGAACCTGAAACCAAAAAACTTTTCACTGAGATTGCTCCAAAATATAAAGATGTGAATGGTGGATATTTAAGAATTACTAAATTAGGACAAAGAATTGGAGACGGATCACCAATTGCCATAATTGAATTTGTATAAAAATATGACAACTCTAAAAGAAACAAAAGAATATACAATTGATGCAACAGGAAAATCTTTAGGAAGATTATCTTCTGAAGTGGCGGCTCTTTTAAATGCTAAAAATTCTACTAGTTTTGCAAAAAATGTAGTGGCTCCAGTAAAGGTTAAAGTTATTAATGCTTCAAAAGTAAAAGTGACAGGTAAAAAAATGAATCAAAGTGTTCACAAGACTTATTCTGGTTATCCAGGAGGACAAAGAGTGAAAACTTTAGCTACAGTTGTAGAGAAAAAAGGATATAAAGAAATTGTGAGACACGCTGTGGAAGGAATGCTTCCTAAAAATAAATTACAAGACAAGAGAATGAAAAATCTTTTAATAGAAGAATAAGTTTAATATTATAAAATTATGAGTAAAGAAAAATACATTGAAGGCATAGGAAGAAGAAAAACTGCGACAGCTAGAGTTCGTATAACTCCATCAACTAAAGCTTCTTTTATCGTAAACGATAAAGATGTTCACGATTATTTTCCAACTTCAGAACTTCTCACTGTAGTAAATTCGGCTTTTGCTAAAGCTGATATTCCAAATAAATATTCTATTACAGTCAAAGTTTCAGGTTCTGGTATTCATTCTCAAGCTGAAGTTGTTAGACATGGCATCACTAGATGTTTGGTAGAAGAAGACAAAGAGCTTAGAACTACTCTCAAAAAGCTTGGTTTTCTCAAAAGAGATCCCAGAAAGAAAGAAAGAAAGAAGTTTGGTCTTAAAAAAGCTCGTAAAGGTCCAACTTGGTCAAAAAGATAGTAAAAACCCGGATATTCCGGGTTTTTACTTTACAAAAACCCCATTTGACAAACATCTTAAAGCTTGATAGATTAAAACTAGAAAATGTTATTTGAAATTTTTTAAATTAATCATTAATGAGAAAAGATGTTTTAACAATCGTTGGGGAAGGGTTGTTTGGCGCAGACTGGATTCCAATTATGGAAAACCAAAAGTTTTCTTTTCGAAAAGAGTTTAAAACTTCATTGTTTAAAAAGTATAATGAAGAACAAAGACTTCCGTCCAAAAAGAAATACAAAGTACACATTTTGGCTGGAAATGAAATTGAAAAGAAACAGGAGCGTACAACCGAAAATCTAAAAAGATTAGCCGAAGAAAAGTATGGCTTTAAATCTTTTGAAACATTGAAAGGTGAAGGAGTCTTTTTGTGCAGACTCAAAATCTCAAATCAAAAGATGAAGGAGATGGGCTTTGATTATATTTCTATGCTACATAAACCTTATGAAGATGACTATGGAGATGAAGGATTTATAATCTTTGACGATTCCTTGCAGGATAATATTTATTTATATTATGCTGAAATGAATGATTATTGGGCAAAAAATGGGGGATTTATTTTCTTGGAAGAAATTCCTACCCCTCAATCGAAAAAAGATAAAAAACCTTTGTAATTTTACAAAGGTTTTCTTTTTTACTTTTTGTTAAAAATTTTTTTTATGATATAATGCTAATATCACTAATAGGTTGTAAATGATAGATGTTTCTCGCATGACTTTTATTAGTGTTTTGTTATTTTAAAAAATCGCCTACAATAATTAATTTGTGGCGTGACAAAGCTAATTATGAAAGATAAAAAAGATAAAAATGATTCTGAGATTGAGGAGAAAGACATTACTGAAGAGGAGGCGAACGATGTGGTTTTTGAAGAATTGAATGAGGATGGCGAAGAGATGACCGGAAAACAGAAGAAAAAAAACGAAAAAGATAAATTAAAAGAAAAGTTTGAAGATAAAATTAAAAGACTTGAGAAAGAGAGAGATGAATATTTGAGAGGTTGGCAAAGAGCTCAAGCGGATTATAAAAATAGAGAAAAAGAATTAGAAGATTATAGAAAAGGTATTGTCAAATTTGCTAACGAAAATTTGGTAAAAGAAATGCTGCCAGTTTTTGATGGATATGATGCTGCCCGTAGCAACAAAAAGCAATGGGAAGATGTCAATCCAGATTGGAGAATAGGGGTAGAATATCTCTTTTCTCAGTTCTTAGATATTTTAGCTGATGCTGGAGTCGTGATTTATGGAAAAGAAGGAGACCTATATGATCCTTCACTTCACGAAGCTATAGAATTAATAGAATTATCTCCTGAAGAAAAAGCTAAAGATCATAAAATTGTTTCCGTTTTACAGAAAGGATATAAAATGGGAGACAAGATTTTGCGAGCAGCCAAAGTGAAAGTTGGCAAATTAAAAGAGAATGACAATTTATTATAAAATATTAAGAAAAGAAAGAAACGAATATGAGTAAAATTATTGGAATCGACTTGGGAACCACAAATTCAGCAGCAGCAATTATTGAAGGAGGACAACCAAAAATAATTGAAAATGTTGAAGGATATAGAACTACTCCGTCTGTGATTTCCTATGCAAAAAACGGAGAAAGAACAGCTGGAATTGTAGCTAAAAGACAGGCTGTTATCAATCCAGAAAATACTATTTATGGAGTAAAAAGATATATGGGTCACTCTTTTAAAGATAGAGAAGTGCAATCTGATATTTCTAAAGTGGCTTATAAATTAAAAGAGGGGCCAAATGGTTCAGTTTTAATTACTTTAGGAGGAAAAGATTATCGTCCCGAAGAAGTTTCAGCTATGATACTTCAAAAATTAAAAGCCGATGCAGAAGCTAAACTTGGAGAAAAAATTACTGAAGCTGTCATTACAGTGCCCGCTTATTTTAATGACACCCAAAGACAGGCTACGGTAGATGCTGGAAAAATTGCTGGCTTGGAAGTTAAAAGAATTATTCCTGAACCTACAGCTGCAGCTTTGGCTTATGGATTTAATACAAATAAAAATGAAAAATTAGCTGTCTATGACTTTGGGGGAGGAACTTTCGATATTTCCATTCTAGAAGTAGGAGATGGTGTAGTGGAAGTAAAATCTGTGGACGGAGACTCTCATCTTGGAGGTCGTGACATCGACCATGAAATAATGAAAGTCATTATAGATAAATTTAAAGCTGAAACTGGTATTGATGTTAGTGGAGACACTTTGGCTTTGCAAAGAATTGATGAAGCAGCAGAAAAAGCTAAACATGAGCTTTCTACTCAATCTGTAGCTGAAATCTTTCTTCCATTCTTGACTGCTGGTCAAGATGGACCAAAGAATTTTCAAATGAATCTCACTCGTGCCGAGCTTGAAAATATTGCTCGTCCATTTGTAGAAAGAACAATAGAAATTACTAAAAGAGCACTTGAAAATTCTCCTTTCAAAAAAGAAGAAATTCATGATGTGATTTTAGTCGGCGGACAAACCAGAATGCCTATGGTTGCGGAAGCTGTAAAAAATCTTTTTGGTAAAGAGCCAAATAGAAATATCAATCCAGATGAAGTGGTAGCTATGGGGGCAGCAGTGCAAGCTGGTGTCTTACAAGGAGACGTGAAAGACGTTTTACTTTTAGATGTTATACCTCTTTCTCTTGGTATTGAAACTTTAGGAGGTGTGGCTACCAAATTGGTAGAAAAAAATACCACTATCCCAACTCAAAGATCGCAGACTTTCTCTACTGCGGGCGATAGTCAAACTTCAGTAGAGATTCATATTGTCCAAGGAGAAAGACCCATGGCGGCGGACAACAAGTCTTTAGGTAGATTTATTTTGGATGGCATTCCTCCAGCTCCACGTGGAGTTCCGCAAGTAGAAGTATCTTTTGATATCGATGCAAACGGTATTTTAAATGTCACCGCTAAAGATAAAACTTCTGGTAAAGAACAATCTATCAGAATTGAAGCTAGCTCCGGTTTAACCGATGAAGATATTAAAAGAATGCAAAATGAAGCTGAAGCCAACGCAGAAGCTGATAAAAAGAAAATGGAAGTCATTGAAGCTAGAAATCTTGCTGACCAAACAATTCATATTGCGGAAAAAGCTTTAAAAGATGCGGAAGGTAAAATTTCTGATGAGATTAAAAATGAAGTTACTCAAAAAAGAATTGATTTAACTTCTGTTAAAAATAATCCAGAATCTACTGTAGAGCAAATCAAAAAAGCCACAGAAGAATTGTCGGAAGCTATGATGAAAATTGGCGAAGCTATGAAGTCAGCTAACGATGCTAACCCAAATCCAAATCCTAATCCTGAAAATCAGGAAAATAAAGAAAATCCTGAAAATACAGAAAATAACGAATCATAAACTAATTAAAGTTTTTTAAAGTAGAAAATAAAAATATTTTCTACTTGATAAAGATTTTACATAAACCTATGGCTAAAAAAGATTATTATCAAATATTAGGGGTTAACAAAAGCGCTTCAAAAGACGAAATTAAGAAGTCTTTTTACAAACTTGCCTCAAAGTATCATCCAGACAAAAAAGACGGTGACGAGGCCAAATTTAAAGAAATAAACGAAGCTTATCAAGTACTCTCCAATGATCAAAAGAGAAAAGAATATGATACTTATGGTCAAACTTTTTCTGGAGCTGGTTCAAATGGGGCTGGTGGCTTTAGTGGTGGACAAGGTTTTGGGGGATTTGATTTTTCTGGATTTAAAGAAGGGGATTTTCAGGGGGCGAATTTTGATTTTGGAGATTTAGGAGATATTTTTGGAGACATATTTGGTGGGGGAGGTTTCTCTTCTCCTTTTGGAAGACAAAGAGAAAAAAGAGGTAGAGATATGGCTATGGAAATGGATATTAATTTTGAAGAATCTATTTTTGGAGTTGAAAAAAATGTAGTCATTACTAAAATTTCTAAATGTAAAACTTGTGTTGGTTCAGGAGCAAAACCTGGTACCAAAATGGAAACTTGTAAAAAGTGTAATGGTAAAGGAAGAGTCAGCGAAGTAAAAAGAACTATTTTTGGAGCTATGCAGTCTGAGCAAACTTGTTCAGTCTGTAATGGTAAAGGACAAATCCCTAAAGAAAAATGTGTTACTTGTAATGGGGCTGGAGTGCTTAACGCTAAAGAAGATATAAAAATAAATATTCCAGCTGGAATCCGAAGTGGAGAAACTATAAAAATTACTGGTATGGGTGAAGCGGTCTCTAATGGCAGAACAGGTGATTTATATGTAACCATTTTAGTCAAACCTCACAAAATCTGGAAAAGAGAAAATTATGATTTAGTAATAACTCATGACATCAAACTCACTGATATACTTTTAGGAGCTAAGCAAACTATTTCTGGTCTTGATGGAAATATTGAATTTGAAATTCCGGCCGGCATTTCTTTAAATGAAGTTATCAGAATCAAAGGGCGAGGTGTGCCTATAGCTAATAATAGAAATCAAAGAGGGGATGTCTTGATTAAATTAAATGTGCAACTTCCTAAGAAAATGAGTAAAAAATTACAAGATTTAATTAAAGATTTAAAAAAAGAAGGACTTTAAAAACGGCTTAAATTTTTAGTTTAAATAAGTTATAATACTGAAGCAAATTGCCCATTCGTCTAATGGTAGGACAACAGTTTCTGGCACTGTTAATTGAGGTTCGAATCCTTGATGGGCAGCAAAGTTTCGAAATTCGTTTTTTCAACAAAAGCTTAAATATAGAAAAGAGGCAATAATCGCAAAAGAATTTTGTATTCTCCCTAGCGGACTTCTTGTATATGTCCTCATAAGTGTTATTATTACCTTATGAAAAACTTAAAGAAAAAATACATACTTATAATACTTGCAATATTTTTATTGCTTGCCACCAGCGTCTTTTATATGCTCTCTAATAAACAAGAAAGAAAATCTGATACAACCATCTCAAAATCTGTTAGTGCTTGGGATGCGGAAACAGCATCTTTCAAAGAATATGCTTCTTATTCTGAAATGGACGAAGAAAGGGAAAGTAAGAAACAAGTAGATCTTGAAGAATATAATAGAGCTATAGAAGGGACTATCGTAGAGCAGATTCAGAATATAGAAATACCTTCATATGATAGTAATGACCATCTCTTCCAGTTAGAAGATGGAAAGATAGAAGTAAGATCTATGTCTCCAATGAAAGACGACTTATCTGCGCACGCTCTCCTCTGGTCTGCTTCTTTGGATAAAAATGTAAACTCTTTTATTGTTGATGATTTCAATAAGGATGGATTAGAAGATGTTGCTCATATTATTGGATATACTGGTGGGGGTAGCGGGTATTTTTACTATCTTAATATTTTTATAAATGAACAAGGTAAATTAAAATATCTTACTCAGCGTGAATTGGAAGATAGGATTATCATTAAGGGTCTGAAATATAGTGCTGGAGATTTTTTGCTAGATGTTATTGCTCACGGAGAAGGGGATGATTTTTTGGGATATTGTTGTCCAAATGTGCCTAAAACACTCACGTTTCAATTGCAAGACAATAAGTTGATAGAAAAATAAATTCTTTTTAAAAATAGAATCTAATCCCTCACTATCACCGTAGTACTTAAAGGTGCCCATTCGTATAATTTTTGAGCGTCATCTAAAACTAAATTCACACAACCGTGAGACCACTGTTTACCAAATTTGTCATGCCAATAAGCACCGTGAATGGCTCCACCTTGATAAGTGAAATACATTGTCCAAGGGACTCCTGGAAGATCATAGTATTGATCTGAGATACCAGGTAAAGGTCCTTGCATATAACGAGTGGGAGTTTTTTCAAAAATATGAAAAGTGCCACGAGGGGTCGGTAAATCATCTAGACCAGTAGAAACTAAAATTTCCATAAATAATTTTTCATCATCATAAGCGTAAAGCTTTTGTTCGCTTCGGTCTATAATTATTTTTTTCTCAGTAAGATTTTCTATTTTAGCGTCTTTCGTATATCGAGTTTTATAGCTATCAATTTCTTCTAAAAATTCGCTTGAAACATACCACTCGCTACCAGTTCTATCTGAATAACGCACCCATTCATCAAAGATTATGTGATACCATTTAATGCCATCACTTTCCGTGATTTCTCCGTCAGTTTTCAAAACCATACCATTACGCAAAGTTGTGGTTACGGGACAGTTGATGCTTGGGCAAACTCTAGCTCTCACGCAGACACCACTAAAATGAGCATCACAACTATCTATTACTTTGACATATTTTCCTTCAGAAGTGATTACGGAAGCTTTTTCAGGAATAGGAGAAGTTGTGGTGGAGGTGGTAGCGGAAATAGAGCTGCTGGTCGCCAATTCTTGGCTGTCGAGTATAGGTTCTGTAACTTGTATAATTTCTGGATTTTGATAATAAGAGTCATTTATCTCACTATTTGAAGAAAAACTGTTTTTTGTTAAAGCGTTTGTGACTAAATAAACCAAAAGAAAAGCCAAAAAAATGGCAATAGAAATAAGTAAAACTTTTTTAATATTTGAATTAAATATTTTGTTGTAGAGTTTATTTTCTCCTTTTTTCATTTCTTTTTTATTTTTTTTTATTTTTTGATTTTATTATCCAACAAAGCAAAAATACTCCCTAACATTATACCAAAAAAATTACTTGTTAAATCGAGCCAGGTATCGTTCAAATTGTCAGCGAAAACTAAATTGGTATTAATTTGAATAATAAATTCTAAAATTTCGTTTAAAACACCTAAAAAAGTAACTACTAAAGCA
>Ga0208195_1002811_pt1 | contig 15609 bp, 12 predicted proteins | sample AD_UKC077_MetaG_FD_184441 | JGI IMG/M metagenome (GOLD analysis project Ga0208195, IMG submission 184441) | Active sludge microbial communities of municipal wastewater-treating anaerobic digesters from USA - AD_UKC077_MetaG (SPAdes) (version 2) | ecosystem: Engineered > Bioreactor > Anaerobic >...
AAGTGAGTGTACCTCTGGTGAACCAGCTGTCAGGCCAATGGCAGGAGCTGGGTAGCTAAGTACGTAACAGATAACCGCTGAAAGCATCTAAGCGGGAAACTGACCCTAAGATGGAGCTTCCCATTCGAAAGAAGTAAGGGTTGTTCGAGACTAGGACGTTGATAGGTCGCAGGTGTAAGTGCAGTGATGTATTGAGCCGAGCGATACTAATAGCCCGAGGCTTTGGACTTGTTTTCTCCTATGTAGTATTGAGTGAACTTTTAGGGGTGAGGATACCGTGTCGGGATACACCCAGCTCCATCCCGAACCTGGCCGTTAAGCCGGCACGGGCCCATGGTAGTACGTTGGCAACTTCGTGCGAGAGTAGGTATCGCCCCTTCACTTTTCCCCAGTCTTTTTTAGACTGGGGTTTTGTTTATTTATAATTGTCAAAAATAAAATACCGCAGAATATTTTCTGCGGTATTTTTTTATTTAATTTTACAAATGTCGAATAATTATTTGGAGGTAGTAAGGGGGTGAAGCTTCTGGGATATCTAAAAAAAGAAGTAACTACCAATGTATATAGATTTATAGATCCTTCCAATCCGGAACGCTTTGTATTAAGCCCCAAAGTCGTAAAAGACAGATATGAAATAACGGATCTGCTTTCCAATGCTTCTGGTTTTGGACTTGTTTTTATTGCTAAAGATACAAAGCTTTTAAATAAGAAAGTTCTTGTAAAAGCAATCAACTATAAAAAAGCTTTCAATAAAAATAGCCTAGATGCAAAAGAAAAAATTCTTCTAAGAAGAAAAAACTTAAAGCTTGAAAGTCAGATACTTTTAAAACTAAATAATTTAAACGTTGCTTCTGTTCCTCTGTTTATAGATTATATTGAAGGATACTCTCCCGCAATTCAATGGCCTGATGGTAATGTCGGTGTGGGAACACCTGCCTTTAATGAGTTAGCAATGAATGAGCCTTACTTTTTTCTTCAATATATAAAAGGTCAGACACTTTCCGAAAAAGCTAAAAATACAGATAAAGACTCTTTATCATGGCAGATTGAAGTTTTACGTGTCGCACAAAGAATTTTGAATATTTTTGATGTAATTCATTCCGGAGATGAAAAGGTTGAGAGCTATATCTATCAGGATCTTAAGCCGGATAATCTTATTGCCAGTCCCAACGGTACGTATACTCTTATAGATTTTGGAGGTGTTGCGCTTAATATGCCTGGCAAAAATTCCACATACAATAAAGGGATAGGCACTCCTGGGTATATGGCTCCGGAAATTGCAGATCCTGCTATAATGAAGATTGATAGAAGAGCTGATATCTACTCTCTTGGAGTACTTATATGGAGTCTTTTAATGAAAGAAGAGCTTATCAATTATATTGATGAAAGCGGAATTATAAAAAAAGTTGATCTTAGCAGCATTGAAGACTATGCTTATGAACCGGTATGTCGAATAATTGAAAAAGCTGTTCAAAAAGATCCCAACAAAAGATACAAAGATTCGTATCAGATGTATGGGAAGATATCGGATGCTTTGAAAAAGCTTAATAAAATTAACAGTTGTTTTAGAGAAGAGGAGATTATATGATAGCTTCTAACGATATTTTATGGCAAGAACCGAAAGTTCAAAGCATAGAATTTAGAGGCTCCTTTTTTGAGAAAAAAATTCTTAGGTGTGAAGAAAAATTCAAAAATAAAGATTTTATAGGATATACACTTTCAAACAAAACGCTTAACAGTCAAGAAGACTCTTTGACGCAGACAACAAAAGTATTCTATCCTTTAATAGACGCCATGAGCAAAGTAAACTCGAACATGCTGCCGGAGTTGATGGATGTGTTTGTCTGTGAATCAGACAATGCAAAAAAACTTGTACTAGTGATGGAGTATATAAAAGGCTATCCTTTAAAAGATGCTATTGATAAGTATCAGACATATAAAAAAAAACAAGCAGACTCTTATACTATTAATATTTCAAACTTTTCAAAACTCCTCAAAAAGCTTACATACTTTTCTGAAGATCTTTTGAATGAAGGATACTCTTACTTAGGATTCTTTCCCTCACATTTAATACTTCAAAAAAGTGATGTGCTGAGAATAACCGGATTAAGATTTATCATGAAGACAGTAAAAGGCATAGTAACAGATTCCAGGCTAAAGAGTTTGGAGAATGAGATTAAGTACAGTTTTATGCCGATGGAGCTCTACACCAAATTGTATGAAGAAAGTAAAGGTCCCATAGATGCACTTGCTGTTCTGGCATATCAAATAGGTATTCTGATTCTGTGGGTATATCATGGACAAAATCTTGGGAAGTATCGTATTTCCGACAACCAGATTGAACTGTCTGATGAGATATTTGAGATTATTCCCTATAAAGAAAGAGAAAAAGTATCAGATGCGGTCTGGGCATTGCTTGATCCTGATCCTGATATCAGAATAAACACTCTGCAAGAAATAAGAGATTGCTTAGAGTCACTTGAATAAATAACGTTTACTTTTAAAAAGGAGGAAGATCGAATTGAAGAAAGTATGTGCAATATGCTCAAAAGTTTTGTTTCCTGGTGATTTGGGTTATGAAGAAGAGTTCTGCGAATGCGGAGGAACTTATACTGTTATTGATGATGGTATGCAAGAACCGCTCCTAAAAGAAGATAACAATACGACTGTTGTGGTTGAAGCTCCTGAACCGAGTGAAAACTCTGAGAGGCCTGAAGAATATTTAAAGGACTTTGGTTTTATGCCTATGATAGAGGTGTACAAGGAAAAAAACAAATTATTTACATTTAATATTGAGTACGACGAGATAACGATAGGCAGAAAGACTTCCAGATCATTTCCCGAGATTGATCTTTCTATATATGATCAGAATAAATACTTAAGCCGCAATCACCTTGCTGTTTTAAGATTAAACGATAAATACTACGCAAGGTTATTGTCATCTCAAAATATTTCCTATTTAAATAACTCTGTTATGAAGTATGATGAAGACTACGAATTAAAAGACGGAGATAAGATCATTCTCACCAAAGAACTGGGGATAATAGTCAGAAACATCTAAAAAGGAGGGTATAAGCTTGAGCTTTATAAACCGGAAGGAAGACACCGTACTAATGTACACATACGAAAATATTAACTGGAGCTTTGAATATACAATATTTAAAGTAGAACCGCACATAAACGGTTTAAATTACCCTATTGATACAAAAAAACCTAATGAAGCAAAGTTCATAGTTTCAAAAGGATATAAAAGTATAGACGATCTTCATATGCAGAGCATAGAGCATAAACTTCAGTTTTTGTATAAACTTTATTCAATACTGTTAGAAATAGAAAGTCAAGGATACAAAGTATATAATTTTGACTTGGAAAGCGTAGTATATGATGAAAAAGGCGATCCTTGCATAATGCTTTTTTATCCTGTTTATTCTATAAAAGACAGCAAAGAGATAGTAAACAATCTGGATGGTTTTATTAAAGTTGATCCAAATAAAGCCACAAACAGTTTTATTCTTGCAGAAATATTTGGAGAAATACTTTTTCCTAAAGAGTATAAAAAGATAAGCGATAAAAAAATGAAAATAAAATTCTTTAAAGAAAAAATGTGTGAAGTACCTTACAGCAAATATCTGAGAGATTTTTATAACTGGCACAAAAAGGCTGTTTCCAACAAATACTCTCTTACAGACTCTTACGAAGAGTTTAAAAAAGCATACAAAAAAATGAAAGAAAGAAATGAAAAAAAAACGCAAAAATTAAGTCTGATCAAGAGAACCGGTAGAACTTCAGAGGGAATAGGAAAACTGAAAGAATCGGATGAAACCAAAAGTGAAGAGGAAGTAAACCAAGATGCATTTTATATGGATGTAGATCAAAAAGAAAAAATTGCTATAACAGTTGTTATGGACGGTGTAAGCACAGCTTCCGTAGGAAATGGCAATATGGCCAGCAGCATTCTTAAAGAAACAGTGACAAAACTCTGGGGCAATCTCAAGAAAGGAGATATTAACGACAGTACAGTTGAAAAATTTGTCAGAAAAATTATATATGAAGCCTCAGGGAAAATAATAGAATATGCAAACGAGTATAAGACAGAAAACACTAAAGCAAACGATATAATGGCAAGCACAATTGCCGGGGTGATAATTAATGGCAGTAAAGCGTATATATTTTCAGCAGGAGATTCAAAGATATACATAAAAGGGAAAGATTATTTTTTCCCGCTGAATCCCGAGCATAACAAACAAACAGAAGAGCTTTTAAAAGGCAAAGAAGTTCAAAATGAAAGCTCCCCCATAACAGAGTGTGTTGGGAAAGCCTTGCTAAAAAACAATAACTTTGTTTTTAACCCTGTAAAATGCTATATCTCAGCATTTGATATTCTTGCTGATGAAGATATAATAGTTTGCTCAGACGGGGTCTTTGATTTTTGGAAAGGTTTTGACTGGTCTGAAAAAGAAGACAACTTTTTCAGTGACTATACAAAAATGGAAGAGCAGTTCAAACAGGTAAAAAAAATTTCCTCAAGAATTCTCAGTACTCTTGATCAAAATATGGTAGGAGATAATATCACAATTACCATACTCAGACCCGTTTTTGAAACAGAGCAGAGGTCAAATGTCGATTAATAACTTGAACATACACACAGGAGGGATAAAAATTGGATAAATCATTATTGGTTGTTCCGTGCTTTGATAATCCGTACATATGTGCTACAGAAAAAGAGAAAAATGTGGTTTTATCTATAAAGGTTCAGCCTGAAGAAGGGTTGGAGGGAGGCACAACAACATCTACCGGGATAGATTTTTGTATTGTACTTGATACAAGCGGTTCTATGACAGAAAGAATATCAGATGACAAGACATCTGAACGAAAAAGGGATCTTGCTATTAAAGCAACCAAAAACTTATATGACTTCATAAGACCTAACGATACAGTATCTATGATTTTCTACGACTCTTTTTCACGGACAATACTGGATCATGAAAAAAATATCAGCAGAGCAATATTTGATGAAAAAGTGGAAGAATCTCGTTGTTACAGCGGAGGCACAAACATAACAAATGCACTCATGGCAGCCACAGATCTGATGACGAAGAAATTAAGCCCTAACATGAAAAAGGTAATATTTCTCACAGACGGAAAAACAGTTGACGATACCGAGGCTGATGCAATAAAAGCTGCAATATTGCTTGCAGAGAAAAAAATTTCAATAACAACGCTTGGTATAGGAAAAGACTTCAACTTTAACTTTATTCTGGAGCTTGTAAAACCTTGCAAAGGAACAAGCGATTCAATAGAAAAGGAAGAAGAAGCCATCCAGGTATTTGAAAAAACATTAAAGAGAAGTCAGAACATTGTTTTAAATGATGTTGAGCTTGAACTTAATGTTTCAAACGAAGTAAGAGTCAATGAGTACTTCCGTTCTGTGCCTCAGACAACGTACATGGGGAAGGTTCCACTTAAATCAGACAGAAAGTTTGTAATAAGACTTGACGATATCGAGAAAAACAGATATTACGAGTACCTCTTTGAAATAACTATTCCCACTCCTAACAAAGAGTATGAAGGAAAGTTCAGAGTGGCAAAGTCAGTTCTCAAATACACAGTTGTTTCGACAAACCAACCCGTTGAAAAAAGCTGTGACATACTCATAGATATAACCAAAGACGAGGAACTTGCAGAAAAAGAGTACAGTACCATAAAAACCACGTATAAAAGATGCATAATACAAAAGCTGGATAACCAGCTTAACGACTTCCTGGCAAATAAAGACCACAGTAATGTAATAAGGATTTTGAAAGAGCTTATATCAAAGACCCAGGAAATAGACGAAAATGAAAGATCAGACTACTACAAGAGTATGTACGAAGAGTATATAACAACCAATCAAATCTCCCAGCAAAAGCTTAACAGTGCAACCAAAAGCTCAACAATAATAAACGGAGACGGGCTTATAAACGAAAATCAGCAGGAACCACCCGATATATTTTAAACAAACCTCTAGCCGTGCCCAAAGCACGGCTTCTTTTTCAGGAGGCAATGAATGTTTATTGTTATGACGTACGATATCGGAGAAAAAAGAGTATCCAAGGTTCATAAAATAACCAAAAGATATCTTAACTGGGTTCAACGGTCAGTATTTGAAGGTGAGATCACCCAGTCCAAGTACAACGAACTGAGAAATAAAATACTAAACGTAATAAACAAAAAAGAAGACTCGGTTAACTACTACAAAACCAAGTCCAAAGCATACGTATCCATTACAAACGATGGAACAGAAAAAAACCATTATGAAAGCATGATTTAGGTGAAAAATGACAGTAGACATAAATAAGTACTTTGTGGAGTACTACCGTTTTTTAACCGGAGACACGCTTGAAGAAAAAAAGAGAATAAAGTGCATTAACCCGATGCACCAGGACAAAAGACCTTCAATGGTTTTCTATACCACCAGAACACCTCACCTATACTGTTTTGGATGCCAAAGACTTTTTAATATCTATGATATAGGCAGTATTCTTGCAGGGAAAAGTCCGGAAGAAGTTGAAACCGACATTTATACACATATTGATCCATCTGCAGATCCTCAGAAAATTAAAGATCTATCATCCTGGATGCTTATGATACTTAACGAAATAACAGATATGGCCAGCCAAGAGCTCAACACCAAACTATCTCTTGAAGGGCGAAGCTACCTTGCCAAAAAAGGTATAAACCAGGAACTGTGCATGAAATATAGCATAGGTCACATCAACAAAGCAGATGCGTTCATAAACAGATTAAAACAAAAAATATCAGATGATACATATGCACAGATAGATAAACACTTCTACATAAAAAACAATCTTAAAAACAACAGCATTATCTTTCCTCTGAAGGAAGAAGGAAAAACCATAGGTCTTTGCACAAGACTGTTGGACGATAAAACTCAAAAATACATCTCTTCCAAAAATTCAATTCTTTTTCAGAAAAAGAAATTTTTATACAATAATCAAGTTTTGAAAAACATTAAAGAAGATACAATTTACCTTACGGAAGGGATAACAGACAGTATTAAACTCAGCCAGGAAGGATTTAAAGCAGTAAGTCCACTCGGGCTGAACATAAGCACAGAACAGATGGACCAGATAAAAGAGAGCCAAGTCAGGAAAATGTACATGATCTTTGATCCGGACGATGCAGGAGTAAAAGCTTTTATAAAGTTCATAGATACAACCGCCTCGGTAGGACATGACCTTAAATACTATACCGTATACGGACTGGATACAGATGTAGATGAATATATTCAGCGTGAAGGATCGCAGGGAATAAGAAAACTCATAAAAGAAAATACCTATAGCTGGTCGGAGTACTATGCCGCATTTGGACCGGCTCTAAAAAAAAGAGATCAGTATGACCAAATAATAAAAACCTTGGCGATGGAAGAGCCGGAAAAATTTGAAGCTATTTCAAAAATTCTTTCACAAAGCTGGCAAATTTGCAATAAAGAGTATAAACCAGACCAAGATATAAAACAAGATCTCATACATAAAAAAACAATTCTTATAAACGAAAAAAAGAAGAAGCTGGAAGCCGAGCTCTGCTATTACCAGCAGGAAATGAAAGATCTGCTTAATCAACAGCTAAATCTCATACAAGAGGTTAAATAAAATGGAAAGCATAAAAATTTTTTCGTCCGGAGAACTTAAAAGACACGAAAATACATTGGTTTTAATCACAAAAGATCAAAAAAAGATAATTCCGGTAGAAAACATTGAAGATATAAAAGTATTTTCAGAGATTATCCTAAATAAAAGAACTTTAGAATTTTTAACCAAAAAAAACATAACAATGCATTTTTTCAATTTCGTAGGGAACTACATAGGTACATACTATCCCCTTGAATTCAATCAAAACGGCGAAGTATTTCTTAAACAAGCCGAACACTATGTTGAACTGAACAAAAGAATGGAACTTGCAAGATCATTTGTTGTAGGAGAAATGATGAACCTTGAGTACAACCTTCAAACTTCAGGTATTAAAAAAGAAAGCATTAAAATAAGCCCCAAAATACTCCAGATAGAAAAAAGCCGTACTGTAGAAGAACTAATGATTGTGGAAGCCGGTATAAGACAAGAGTATTACAAAGAGTTTGATAAGCTTACCAACAATCCCGACTTCAAGTTTGAAAAAAGAACCAAACAACCTCCGAAAAACGAGGTAAATGCGCTTATAAGCTTTGGCAACTGCATGATGTACTCAGACATACTAAAATGCATTTTCAAATCACATCTTGATCCTAGAATCGGGTACCTTCACTCAACAAATCAAAGAGGCTTTACACTTAACCTGGACATATCAGAGATATTCAAACCTATAGTTGTCGATCAAACTATATTTCACATAACCGGTCAAAGATTACTAACCAAAAAAGATTTCAGAACCTTTGAAAACGGAGTGTACCTTAACGAAGAAGGCAGGAAAAAATTCATTACCGAGTATGAAAAACAACTCAAAAAAACAGTATTTTCAAGAGAAAAAGGAAGATACATGAGCTACAAACTTCTTATGCAAAGCGAAGTATATAAAATTGAAAACCATCTTCTACAAATAAAACCTTACAAACCCTACATCCACATTTGATACAGGAGGTGTTGCATAATTGGCTGCGATAATAGCCTTGATTTTTTTAGGAGCGATAATTTCTGGGATAAAAGAAATTTTTTTCTCCTCACCAGAAGTTAAAACTCATACGCAAAACAAACCCCAAGAAAACAGAGAACTAACTATTAAAGAAAAAAATATATCAGTTCTTACAAAAAAAACGACAACTTATTTGGTATAAACAAATCAGAATACTTGTATAAAGAAGTGGTTGAAAGAAAAGGTTATCTTATCCATGTTACAGAAAGAAAGAATCTAGCCGGAATTCTTGAATGCAAGAACATATTATCCCTGCAAAACCTAAAAAAAAATGATATTAAACCCGCTTTTATGACGGATGAAATATCTAGAAATCTTGATCATAAAAAAGGATTTGATGAATATGTACACCTTGCTTTTGATGAAAGTTATCCCATGTTCTCAGCCAAACTTTACTACTTACAGCTAAATGATCCTGCAATAATAAAGATAGACCCTAAAATAATTACGGATCACGAAAAAGACATTCTTCTTTCAGATACAAACTCCAGTGCCTCTTTGGCAAAAACCGGCTCCATAAATGAACTTCTCTCTTCACTTGACTTTCAAATAATTTACTTTCCTAAAGATCGAATAACAAACACAAACATATACCAAAATCTTAAAAAAAAGAAACAGTCAGAGATTCTTGTCAAAGAGAAAATTCCTCTTGAGTATGTAAAAGAAATCTATGTATCAACCGCAAAAGGACTAAATATTACAGACAACATGAAAATAACCGAAACCGATACATGCAAAAAACTAAGACTGAACTTTTAAAAAGGTGGTGAGCTGTTGTTGGAAGATAATATAAAAGGAATGATGATAGGAGCAGCTATAGGAGATGCCTTGGGATACCCGTTAGAGATTATGGGAAATAAAAATACAGACGGTACTAAAATAAAGAGCGTTCAAACCTTTACTGACTGGACAAGAGTACACAAAAACAGGTACTTCAAATGTACAGAAGAAATAAAAGCCGGCACATACTCAGACGATACCCAGCTAACACTCTGTGTTTCAAGAAGCTATAAAAACGGAGTTTTCAGTCCCCAAACCATGGCTCTTGAACTCAGTGAATGGCTGGCATATCAGACAGGAGGCGGAAGAGCTGTCAAAGCCGCCGCCAAAAATATAAACTTTAAAAATGCAGATGAAAGTATATGGTATAAAAATTTTTACGAAGGCTACACCTATTCAGGAGGAAATGGTGCATTGATGAGAATTACACCTCATATTGCAGCTAATGTTAAAAACAAAGAGTTTACCGCCGGTCTTAAAAATGCGATAAAAGACTGCCTTATTACTCACGGACATCCACATGCCATCATCGCCCAGATATTCTACTTTACATTCTTATGGGTTCTCACAAATAAACTTCCGGCAGAAAAAGCATTTAAAGTTGCAAAAGAAGAGTGCACCAAAAGGAGCCTGAAAAATATAGGACTACTTCCCGATGAATGGTTTGAAAAGTATCTTGAAAATAACGGTTGCTCTTACGAAAAAATTGAAGAGATAACCATGAAAGAGTTTTTAAACAAAGCACTTATTGTAGAAAATGCCATTAAGAGTAATATGCCCGAAAAAAATCTGTATGAAAAACTCCAGGCTACCGGGAAGTTTAAAGGCTCAGGCATAAACACGGCACTTGCAGCTGCCTATACAGTCATAAAAAATGACAGATCAAGCTTCGCTGAAACAGTTTTAATTCCTGCTAACATATTCCAGTGTGATACAGACACAACAGCTTGCGTTGCCGGTGCCGCTAAGGGATTGATGCTAGGACTGGCTGGAATTGAAAAAACACTTGTAAGCACACTGCAAGACACTGAATATATAAAACTTTGCGCACAGGCGCTATACAATGGATCTGGACATCATGCTTTTCAGCTATCCCTTACAGACAAGCCGCTGGAGTATTACAGAAAAAATTTAACAGAAATAAACCATGGTGAAGTATTAAAAACCAGACTTTTTGGGTCTGCTGTAATAGTAGAAAAAAATATGAATGAGACGCTTCTGACAGCTAGAATCAAGACCCAAAACCCCGAGTTCACATTAATAATTAAAAAGATACTAAAATAAAAAATATAACAATAATTAACTTATCAACTGATACAATAATAAATAGAGATTTTAAAAAAGAAATAAAAATGATATAATTATATTTGACGTATAACAAAAAAATTTGAAAGGAGAACATTATGCCTATACTTACAGTTTATGATGTAACGGGTATTCAAAAGTTTATTTTCAGTTCTTCCAAGCTTAAGGAGAATTTTGGAGGTTCTCTCCTTGTGGCAAGAGTAATGGACGAACTTCTTGTTGCTGCTGTCAAACAAGCTAATTCAAAAGCTTATACCGACTGGAAGAACAGCCCCGATTTCAAGATGCTTACTGACCATGATGCAGACGCAGAAATAGTTTATATAGGCGGAGGAAATGCCTATGTGGCTTATAAAGACAAAGCAACTTCTGTAAGAACCACCAAAGCATTTTCAAAAAGTGTATTTGAACAAACATACTCTCTCACTGTTTTAAGCGCATCGGTTGAAGCGGACTTTGAAAAAGATGACTATAAAATAAAAATGAAAGAACTCCAAAAAACTATGGACAAAAAAAAGAATGAATTCATAAGAACCTCTCCATTAAAAAATATATCCATAACTAAAGAATCATCAAACCTAAAACCGGTTATAAAAAAAGAAAAGGATGAGTTTTTAGATACAGAAAGCATAATAAAAAGAAACGAATTCATGGACAACCACGATATTTATAACGATAAATTTCTTGACGGGAAAAACTACATATTCCCAAAAGATCTAGAAAATATGGGACAAAGAAAAGGAGAAAACCATATAGCAGTTGTACACATAGACGGCAATAATATGGGAAAATCAATAGAAAAAGCTCTTGAAAATATAAAGACATTCCGCCAGGCCGTTCCCAGGATGAGACAAATATCTTGTAATATAGCGCTTGAGTACAAAGATGCGTTCGACCAACTCATAAAATTCATAATAGACAAAATAGAAAATAACGAATCTCTCAAAAATAGACTTAACCTTTCAAAAGATAATAACAGCACATTTCTTCCCATAAGACCCGTAATACTCAATGGAGATGACACAACATTCGTATGTGACGCCAGAATCGCCATGTGTCTCACAGAAAAGTTCCTCCAGATAATCGATGAAAAACAAATCTCTCCATTAGGGACAACTTCAGCTTGCGGGGGCATAGCCATAATAGGATCACACTTCCCGTTTGACAAAGCGTATGAGCTTGCCGAAGAATGCTGCTCATCTGCAAAAAGAACTGCCAAAGAGTATGCTGCAGCACACAATGAAAACGTAAAAAGCTGGTTTGATTTCCATATAGTTTACGGCGGACTTACATCAGAACTGCAGACCATAAGAGAAAAAACCTACAATGTTGTTGATCTCCCGTCTATAAAAGACTCAAAAATAAAAAAGTACCATCTCCTCAACAGACCATTTATTGTAACCGAAAAAGACCATAACAACTCATTTGAAAAGTTTGCCGTAACCTATGAACGCTTTTTCGGTAAAAAAACAGTTTGGGCACGATCAAATCTTAAAGAACTGAGGAATGTCATGATACAGGGAAAACAAGCAACCGAACTATATCTGAAAGAACTGAAATCAAGAGGAAAAGAACTTCCGGATACATATCAGAATATAAAAAACGGCTTCTTTGAACAAGATACTACACCATTTTTTGATATTCTTGAAGCTTCAGATTACTTCATAGATATTTCAGATGGAAGGAGAGCATAAAAATGCGAATAAAACTTGAACTAATATCAGATCTATGTACAAGCTCGGGAGACACAGTATCCGGGATAATAGACACAGAAATATGCTACGATGAAAACGGTATACCATATATACCCGCCAAAAGAGTAAAAGGCTGCCTGAAAGAAGCTGCTCTGGAACTTAAAGATGCTCTGGGAAATGAATTTGATGAAGAAACCTTCAAAAAGCTATTTGGAAAATCCGGAGACGACAGATCAGCATCACTTGTAATATCTAACGGATACATTGAGAACTACAACAATATAAGCAAAGAAATAAAAATGATGAAAACCAGTGACAAAAAATACTACTATCAAAAACAGTTCATAGTTGAGAACTACACAAGTCTGAGAACCAACACCAGAGTAGACAGAGAAACGCTGACCGCAGAAGAAGATACCCTCAGAATAACAAGAGTAATCGATAGAGGAAATACCTTCTACTTTGACATCAATGACCTTGATAAACAAGAAAAAGACTTCCTTGAAAAAGTATGCAAAGTTTTCAGAAGGATGGGACTTGCAAGAACCAGAGGTCTGGGAGAAGTCAAATGCTCTCTCGACAGCGCAAGCAACACTTCCGGCGGAATCAGCATGGTAGATCAAAACAAACTCAACGACCAGAACATATACACCGTAAAGTTCCATTTTCAAAATATATCAGATCTTGTTATTTCAGCAGTCGGAGGAGAGGGAACACTTGACTACATTCCCGGCTCCACTATAATGGGATACTTTGCCAACAGCTACATACAGAAGAAAAAAATGGACAAACAAAAAGCATACAAAGACAAGAACTTTAACGAACTTTTCATCTCAGGAAAGGTAATATTCTCAAACGCTTACATATCCGATGAAATAGGCAACACCTATCTTCCGTGCCCCAGAACCGTTGTAAAACAAAAAGACGGAGAAAAAGTATACAATAAAGCCTCAGACAACATAGAAGAACAGGTAAGAAACATGGATGCAACATACATATCCTTTCAGCCCAACGGGACACACTACAAAAAACAAACAGAAAAAGCTGTTCACTTTCACCATCAAAGACCGAAAGACAGAAGCATAGGCCATGCAACAGAAAACGAAGGCGTGTTTTTCCAGTATGAAACCATAAAAGAAGGACAGTACTTTGTTTCAAGCATAACAGCAACAGGCGCAAACCTTAAAAAACTGCTTGATACTATTCCCAACAACAAAACCATATCCGTTGGAAAATCCCGTTCATCACAGTACGGGAACCTAAAAATAACCAAAACTGAAATAACCAACAATACCCCACTGACCCTTAAAAACAATCAAGAATACGTTCTTGCACTTACCTCCGCTCTTATAAACACAAACGAAAACAACGATTACACATCAACTGTACAACAGCTAAAAACAGAACTGGAACCGATCATAGGAAAGTTCGAAATAATGGGCACATACCTTAAGTTTGCTGAAACATCAGTATACAATGCCGTTTCAAAAACAAGCTCCGTTAGATACAATACCCTGGACAGATCAACAGCCATAAAAATAAAGATGAACCAGGATAAAACCATCAATACCGATACACTCTGGGCAGGACTGATGAATAATATGGGATTTGGACAGATAAAAGTACTGAATGCAGACATGGGCAACATACAACTAATCAACTATGAACCTTTACCTGCAGCAAATCCGCAGATTAATTTCACCCAAAGCATCTACAAAACCATACAGGAAAAAACGGTTATCAGCCACATAAAAGTCATAGCTGCAAGTGAAGCATCCAAAAAAGCCAAGACAGTCAACTCCACTTCAGTTAACCAGATCATACAGTTCGTAAAAATATCTCAAACCTACCAAGAGATAATGGACAAAATAAACACCATAAAGATTACAGATAAGAAAAACGAGTGCCTAAGTCTTATAAAAGAACCCGGAAAATTTAAAACCGAAGTATTTGAAAAACTACCAATATACCAGCAGCTTGATCCGGCTCTTAAGACAGATATAAACAAGTTTCACATGCACTACATAAAAGCATACCTTATGCAAATAAAGTATGAACTCAGGAAGGTGAGCTGAAAATGGACAAAATAAAAAAAAGAATCTACATAAAAGCTTCAGCTGTTTTAGAATCTCCTGCCATAATAACCGCAGGTGAAAACCTAAACACAGATAAGGATATAAACATAGATAAAAAAGGAAACGCAGTAATACAAGGGACAGCTCTTGCAGGCATATTCAGACAGTACCTTGCCGGATCATGCAAGATAAAAGATGAACCCCCCGAATTAAAAGAACTTTTCGGTAATGACCACAGCCGGACTGCCGACTCTACCCTCAGCAACATATACATATCAGACTCATATATAACCAGCCCCAAAATCGGAAAACGTGACGGCGTAAAACTTGAACTTTTTAATAAAATAGCCGTTGACCAATCCAAGTACGACTACGAAATACTCTATCCCGGTCAGAAGTTTGATATAAAAATTGAAGTAATAATAAGAGAAAAACACGAAAAATACGAACAAGCCTTCAGAAACTATCTGGCACAGCTGCTGGACGGACTTAAAAATTCCAAAATAAGTATAGGTGCAAAAACTTCAAGAGGCTTTGGAAAGATAAAAATAGGAGAAAATCAGAGCATAACGGTTCTTGACATGAACAAAAAGCAAGACATAGAAACATGGATAAACTTTGACTGGAAAACATTTCCATCCAATACTACATTAGCAAATCTCGGAACTGCAGTTCAGCATGAGCAGTACATAACCATAGAGACAGAACTGCTGATTGAAAAAACACTTATGATACGCTCGTATGCCCAAGACCCAAACGAAGAATCAGACTACAGACACATAACGGAAGAAGGAAAAGGGATAATTCCCGGAACCAGCTGGGCAGGAGCCTTTAGACACCATATAGCCAAACTGCTTTTAGATCTTAACGCAACAGATTACGAAAAAATCATTGAAGAACTCTTTGGCTACGTAGACGAAAAAACCAAAACAGCCCGCAGATCCTCCATAATATTTGAAGAATCAAAGATTACCCAGGCCAAAAGCCTTTACATGACCAGAGTAAAGATAGACCGATTTACCTCCGGCGCATATGACTCCGCACTTTTCAATGAAATTCCTAACATCGGA
>Ga0208195_1002836_pt1 | contig 15524 bp, 12 predicted proteins | sample AD_UKC077_MetaG_FD_184441 | JGI IMG/M metagenome (GOLD analysis project Ga0208195, IMG submission 184441) | Active sludge microbial communities of municipal wastewater-treating anaerobic digesters from USA - AD_UKC077_MetaG (SPAdes) (version 2) | ecosystem: Engineered > Bioreactor > Anaerobic >...
CGTAACCGCGGTCGCCCCGGTGTCCGCACCGGGGCGCGGATTGAAACGGCGAATCGCTTGTCTGGGCTGTGTTGTTTCCGTGTCGCCCCGGTGTCCGCACCGGGGCGCGGATTGAAACAGCATCGTTATCCACACAATCCTGACGTGATCCGGTCGCCCCGGTGTCCGCACCGGGGCGCGGATTGAAACATTTGTTCAACGCGAACAACGCGACCGTGGACACGTCGTCGCCCCGGTGTCCGCACCGGGGCGCGGATTGAAACAGGATAGCGGACGTAGAACATTGCGCGTCGAAGTGTGTCGCCCCGGTGTCCGCACCGGGGCGCGGATTGAAACGTCGGAGTCAGTCGCTGTCACTGAGCCGGAACCAGGTCGCCCCGGTGTCCGCACCGGGGCGCGGATTGAAACGGTGCAACCGACTAATCCTCACCTGCCCGCCGCAGGTCGCCCCGGTGTCCGCACCGGGGCGCGGATTGAAACAAATACGTGGTCCAGCGTGACAAGAACAGGGCAGGTCGCCCCGGTGTCCGCACCGGGGCGCGGATTGAAACCGGTATCTTGTTCGGAGACACAGCTCTGGACTTTGGAGTCGCCCCGGTGTCCGCACCGGGGCGCGGATTGAAACAATGTGGTGCTAAGCGTTGACGGCGGACTGAAGGGTCGCCCCGGTGTCCGCACCGGGGCGCGGATTGAAACAACGGCAAACAGCGGAGCTTATGCTCCGGGCCGAGGTCGCCCCGGTGTCCGCACCGGGGCGCGGATTGAAACTCTCTCTCGCGCGCGCGCGCGAGAGAGGAATGGCGCGGTCGCCCCGGTGTCCGCACCGGGGCGCGGATTGAAACATTCCAACCATACGACGGACCGTCGGAATGCTGGTGTCGCCCCGGTGTCCGCACCGGGGCGCGGATTGAAACCTGGCATAGGGAACAGGCTGAACTCATTGATTATCTGTCGCCCCGGTGTCCGCACCGGGGCGCGGATTGAAACATGCCAAGGTCGTCCAACATCAGCACGTCCACGCGGTCGCCCCGGTGTCCGCACCGGGGCGCGGATTGAAACAGTTGAAGAAGATTGCAGATAACACGGACGCGCTGTCGCCCCGGTGTCCGCACCGGGGCGCGGATTGAAACATCGCTCGGAACGAAACCACGCCGCGCAGCGAAAGTCGCCCCGGTGTCCGCACCGGGGCGCGGATTGAAACTCGAGCGTGGCCCAGCTAGAGCCCCAGCCAGTTTGTCGCCCCGGTGTCCGCACCGGGGCGCGGATTGAAACGCCTGTCGGATCGCTGATATGTACGCTGCCAACGTGTCGCCCCGGTGTCCGCACCGGGGCGCGGATTGAAACTTTGTGTCCGCGATATCGTTGCAAGTCCGCTGGCGTCGCCCCGGTGTCCGCACCGGGGCGCGGATTGAAACCTTTCAACATCACGTTGTAGAGCCGCTCGAACACGTCGCCCCGGTGTCCGCACCGGGGCGCGGATTGAAACCAATCGCCGATGGTGCACGGCGGGTTGTAGCCTGTGTCGCCCCGGTGTCCGCACCGGGGCGCGGATTGAAACTAGAATCTACATTGCGTCGGGCGCGGAGCACGTGGTCGCCCCGGTGTCCGCACCGGGGCGCGGATTGAAACAGCATCATGCTGATCATATCCTCGAGTGCTCAACCGTCGCCCCGGTGTCCGCACCGGGGCGCGGATTGAAACAAAATTCGCTGGCGCTGGTGGAGTCCGCAAGGTGCGTCGCCCCGGTGTCCGCACCGGGGCGCGGATTGAAACCCCGAGGACCTAGCATGAACACGAAACTGGAAATGTCGCCCCGGTGTCCGCACCGGGGCGCGGATTGAAACATCCCAGTCGCGTCCGATCATGCCGTAGAGCAGGGTCGCCCCGGTGTCCGCACCGGGGCGCGGATTGAAACACGTCGTCCGGTAGGCTATCCCAGACGCCGATGAGTCGCCCCGGTGTCCGCACCGGGGCGCGGATTGAAACTGGCGCCGCACGAACCACATTGGGACTTGGGGAAGTCGCCCCGGTGTCCGCACCGGGGCGCGGATTGAAACCCCAGCCCGGCCAGCATTTCCTCGATCAACTTGCGTCGCCCCGGTGTCCGCACCGGGGCGCGGATTGAAACGTCTCCTCGCTGCTCGAAGCCCGCCCGCCCGACGTCGCCCCGGTGTCCGCACCGGGGCGCGGATTGAAACACACGAGCGACTCCAGGATGGAGCCCAGCTGCGGGTCGCCCCGGTGTCCGCACCGGGGCGCGGATTGAAACTTCTGGTAACAAGGTAGAATTCACCACTGATGCAAGCGTCGCCCCGGTGTCCGCACCGGGGCGCGGATTGAAACCGGTGGCAGGACCAGATTAGCCTCGGACCAGGATGAGTCGCCCCGGTGTCCGCACCGGGGCGCGGATTGAAACTCGATGTGTCTGATCATCTCGCGTGTTTCATCCGCGTCGCCCCGGTGTCCGCACCGGGGCGCGGATTGAAACTGGGCCAGCTACGACATCATGTTCGGAGCCGCAGTCGTCGCCCCGGTGTCCGCACCGGGGCGCGGATTGAAACACTTGGATGTTGTCTCCGAATTCGATTCGCGAGCAGTCGCCCCGGTGTCCGCACCGGGGCGCGGATTGAAACCACTCATCCACGTTGATCATGGGGCGCGTGCGCGCGTCGCCCCGGTGTCCGCACCGGGGCGCGGATTGAAACTCGATGGAACAGGTATTGGTCGATGTTGCGTAAACGTCGCCCCGGTGTCCGCACCGGGGCGCGGATTGAAACAGAAGCGGACCGCAGTCCAGACGATTCTCGAGGCGTCGCCCCGGTGTCCGCACCGGGGCGCGGATTGAAACCTCTGGATGCCTGCTGATCCATCCGAGGCCATCTAGTCGCCCCGGTGTCCGCACCGGGGCGCGGATTGAAACAATCCAGATTCACCGCTACGGTGGCAATGGGATCGGTCGCCCCGGTGTCCGCACCGGGGCGCGGATTGAAACTGCTGATGGTCCATGACATACAGGTCGATGCGATTGGTCGCCCCGGTGTCCGCACCGGGGCGCGGATTGAAACGTCACGGTATAAACTTCGACCGCCGACGGGCGCAGGTCGCCCCGGTGTCCGCACCGGGGCGCGGATTGAAACAGAGTGATTCACTCCCGATCTGACCAGAGCCAGGAGTCGCCCCGGTGTCCGCACCGGGGCGCGGATTGAAACTGGCAGTGCGCGGAGTACACTCGGTCTGGGTGAGTGGTCGCCCCGGTGTCCGCACCGGGGCGCGGATTGAAACGACAGATGTCACGGTACTGACTTGGAAAACCCTTAGTCGCCCCGGTGTCCGCACCGGGGCGCGGATTGAAACTGCTCCTGCAGCCTGCATCCGAGAGCGAAGAATGGAGTCGCCCCGGTGTCCGCACCGGGGCGCGGATTGAAACCAATTTGATCCGAGAAACGACAACACCCTCGCAGCGTCGCCCCGGTGTCCGCACCGGGGCGCGGATTGAAACCGCACGATCAGCGACTTTGCCCAACGCACGAAATGTCGCCCCGGTGTCCGCACCGGGGCGCGGATTGAAACATGTTGCCGTCCCGGGCACACCGAACATCCGGGGTGGTCGCCCCGGTGTCCGCACCGGGGCGCGGATTGAAACATCCAGGCCATTTGAGCCCACGTAGCGTCTTTCGGTCGCCCCGGTGTCCGCACCGGGGCGCGGATTGAAACGGTCGAGGGCGTGACGTGCGCAGCACCACGCCGAAGTCGCCCCGGTGTCCGCACCGGGGCGCGGATTGAAACTTTCCAGTAGTTCCCGGTGCAGTCGTACCGAACCCGTCGCCCCGGTGTCCGCACCGGGGCGCGGATTGAAACCGATTTTGGGTCGGCGCTGGTGACGGAGCGACTGGTGTCGCCCCGGTGTCCGCACCGGGGCGCGGATTGAAACATACCTGCGTTGCAGGCATCGGCGCTTTGAACGCGTCGCCCCGGTGTCCGCACCGGGGCGCGGATTGAAACGGATGGTCGGTCACGCGCGCGCGCGCGTAGGATTGCGCGCGTCGCCCCGGTGTCCGCACCGGGGCGCGGATTGAAACGTCTTGAATACGGTGGCCTTTAGCGTTGCGTAGAGGTCGCCCCGGTGTCCGCACCGGGGCGCGGATTGAAACAGCGGAAGTCCAAGGCCTGTTAACGCAGCCTCGAGTCGCCCCGGTGTCCGCACCGGGGCGCGGATTGAAACCGGTTGCCTCGGGGTACGGGGCGATACGCAGCGGCGTCGCCCCGGTGTCCGCACCGGGGCGCGGATTGAAACGTGTGAAGACCCAGACACAAGCGACCGGCACGCCGGTCGCCCCGGTGTCCGCACCGGGGCGCGGATTGAAACACCGTAGCGGCGAATGCGGATTGGCGGTGTACAAGTCGCCCCGGTGTCCGCACCGGGGCGCGGATTGAAACACCTGCACAGAGTGCCGGGTTATCCGGAAGGTGGGTCGCCCCGGTGTCCGCACCGGGGCGCGGATTGAAACTCGGCGAACCGAGACAGGAGATCACCGAGCCGGAGTCGCCCCGGTGTCCGCACCGGGGCGCGGATTGAAACGTGTTTACGTTTGCCGACCTGTGGACGGGTCAGGGTCGCCCCGGTGTCCGCACCGGGGCGCGGATTGAAACAACGAGGCCCGAGGAGCTGGAATGACGTTTCGCGGTCGCCCCGGTGTCCGCACCGGGGCGCGGATTGAAACCCACCCGCGCAGTCGCGCGCCTGCTGGCGCGCCGTCGCCCCGGTGTCCGCACCGGGGCGCGGATTGAAACGCGCAACGCTCTCCAAGTCCACTCCCTCGTCGGGAGTCGCCCCGGTGTCCGCACCGGGGCGCGGATTGAAACGTCACGATATAGTCTTTGGCGTGCCCGTCGGCGGGTCGCCCCGGTGTCCGCACCGGGGCGCGGATTGAAACTACTGAGTAATCGGGACGGCCGCGCGTGTCGCGGGTCGCCCCGGTGTCCGCACCGGGGCGCGGATTGAAACGCAACTACCTCTTGCAGGTTCCAGCATGTTAGCGTCGCCCCGGTGTCCGCACCGGGGCGCGGATTGAAACTTCCCAAATGCCCGCGACCCTCGCAACCAAAGTCGGTCGCCCCGGTGTCCGCACCGGGGCGCGGATTGAAACATTCCAACCATACGACGGACCGTCGGAATGCTGGGTCGCCCCGGTGTCCGCACCGGGGCGCGGATTGAAACCTATGTGGATCGAATCCCATCAGGCCCTTCGCGCGTCGCCCCGGTGTCCGCACCGGGGCGCGGATTGAAACAATCCTTCGGCACATTGCAGGGCCTAATGGCTCGGTCGCCCCGGTGTCCGCACCGGGGCGCGGATTGAAACCTGGTCGATGATAACGAAGTCGATCTGCATCGGAGTAGGTCGCCCCGGTGTCCGCACCGGGGCGCGGATTGAAACCACGGTGCCGGCCATTTTGGCGACCAGCATTTCGAGTCGCCCCGGTGTCCGCACCGGGGCGCGGATTGAAACCGGAAATTCGCGATGTAATCGGTGATCTGCTTCCCGGTCGCCCCGGTGTCCGCACCGGGGCGCGGATTGAAACCCTCAAGTTCGCCCGCTAGCCCGCTACCGTGAACTGCTTTCGGGATTGGAAATTACATCCACCCAGCTATCGTAAACCCATGAGCGTCACGACACAGACCCTCATCGAGGAAATCAAGACCGCCCCGGAGAGCGTGCAGCGGGAGGTGTTTGACTTCCTGGTCTTCCTCAAAGCGCGCCTCAACGCGCAAGGCGAAGGAGCGGAAAACCTTCTGCCCTGGCGCAAAGTGCCTGGGCCGCCGACTGGAACACCCCGGAGGAGGATGAGGCATGGCGCGATTTGTAAGCGGCGACGTGGTGGTCGTGCCGTTCTCGTTCGCCGACCTCGCCAGCGCCAAGGTTCGGCCGGCTCTCGTACTCGCCGCCGTTACGCGGGGTGACCTGATTAACCAGTCAGGCTGCCGGTCATTCTGAAGCCGTGCCAATTCTGCTGACCGATTTCGAGGCGGGCGGCGGCTTGCGGCGCGCCAGCTTCGCGTTGCCCCATCGGGTGGTGACTGCCAATGAGGGTTGCGTCCGTCGGGCCGTCGGGCGGCTGAAACCAGAGAAACTCACTCACGTCCGGGAGCGTGTCTGCGCCATCATCCAACGAGGTTGAGTCCGCCCCACTGGCCCACAGCGCGCAGGACGGGCGTCCGCCGCAGACCTACGCGGCTCATGTCACCGGCGTTCTTCGACGCGCGTGCGCCAATGCCGACGCTGCGCACGGCGAGCGGGCCAAGTTCCGTGCAACGCTCGTCCGAGCGGTGCGGCTTGGGGCGGAGTTCCACGACTTGGGCAAGCTTGATCCAGCCAACCAGAAGATTCTCGGGAAGCCCGATTCGCGTGAATCCCTGCCCGTGAAGCATTGGGATGCCGGCGTCGCGGCGTTGTTGCGAGACGGAGAAATCCGCGATTCCTTCGCTGCCGCCCTCGTTTACGCGCATCACAAAGGCCTGCCGAACTTCGCTGCGGAGCAGAATCGTCAAACACTCGCGTTTCGCGAAGATGAAATTGTGCCGGGGCGCCCCGAGCCGACGTGCGCCTTCAACGATGCTCGCCTAACCAAGTTCCTCGAACGACATTGGCAGGCGCTGGCGTCAGAAGTGTTTCCGCCGGTTCCGCCCCCCTGTGGGAGCAACGGCGTGCCGCCGTTGTTTCACCGTCTGGCGCTGTCCTGCCTTGTGGACGCAGACCACACCGATACAGCTTTCCATCGGACGGGAGTCGAGCCACCGCCCGGTTTGCCACTGCTCCCCGGCAAACGCCTTGCAGCACTTGAACGCTACGTTGGTCGCCTTGGCACTCGCTACGCCCACGACACGCGAACGGCGCTTCGTCAGCGGGTTTTCGAGGAATGCCTGCAGGCCTCAACCTCGCCCAATCTCCTTTTCTGCGACAGTCCGGTAGGGTCGGGGAAGACCACGGCAATTATGGCTCACTTGCTGCGCGCTGCAGAGGCGAAGACCCTGCGGAGGATTTTCGTTGTCTTGCCGTTCACGAACATCATCACGCAATCGGCGCGCGTTTACCGCTGCGCCCTGACTCTGCGCGGAGAGAAGGCATCGAAGGTCGTAGGGGAGCACCATCACCGCGCGGAATTCCCCGAAGGTCAAAACGATCGAAACGCACCCGCCCGCCAATACGCTGAGTTGTGGCACGCGCCAATCGTCGTGGTGACGGCGGTGCAATTCTTCGAGACGCTGGCGGCTGCTGACACGGTGTCGTTGCGCAAACTTCACCAACTCCCTGGTTCGGCCATCTTCATTGACGAAGCTCATGCCGCGCTGCCGGCGAAACTCTGGCCGCAAGCGTTCCGTTGGCTGCTGCAACTCACGGAGGATTGGGGATGCCATTGTGTGCTGGCGTCCGGCTCGCTCCCCGAGTTCTGGCGTTTGCCGCAGTTCGTCGAAACCAAAACGCCGGTTTCCTTGCCGAATCTGCTGCCCGCTGGCTGTCGCTCTGAGGCAGCCAACGCTGAGACGACCCGGGTTCAGATTTGCGCTGAGGCCGAACCGCTGTCGCTTGACGCGCTCACAATGGCCCTCCAGAAGTTGCCGGGACCGCGCCTTCTGGTTGTCAACACAGTCCAGAACGCTGCTGTTATCGCACAACACCTTTCGATTGCCTGGAATCGCGATTCTGTCGAGCACGTCTCCACAGCCATCACTCCCGAAGACCGCGAGACAACGTATGACCACGTCAAACGGCGACTGGCCAATCTGAAGGACGACGAGTGGACGCTGGTCGCCACCTCGTGCGTGGAAGCTGGGGTGGACCTGGACTTCGCGTGCGGTCTGCGCGAGCGGGCAGGCTTGATGAGCCTTCTGCAACTTAGTGGTCGCGTGAACCGGCATGGCAGGCGGAACCGAGGCCCTGTCATTGACTTCAGCCTCGCGCCGCACGCGCTGCTCAACAAACACCCTGCATTCGAGCACTCGGCCTTGGTCCTCGGTGAACTGTTCGCTGAAGGGCGCGTTACCGCATCGGAATGCTTGGAAGCGATGAAGCGCGAGCTCAACCGATACGATCTCAAGCCATTCCTCGAGCAAATCCGCATTCAAGAGAACGGTCGCAACTTTCCTGAAGTGGAAGAACTCTTCCGCGTCATTTCGGCAAACACCGTCACCGCTGTCGTGAATCCTGATTTGATCGAACGATTGCAGAATTATGAGTCCGTCCGGTTCCGCGACCTGCAACGCGGTAGCGTGCAGCTTTGGCTTGGTAAGGAACGAGCCTTCGAATTGGAAGAATTCGTACATTTGCCCGGCGTCTATCGTTGGAACCTCGGCTACGACAAGTTCCTGGGCGTGATGAAAGGTATCCTGACGCTTCGTGGCTTCCTTGATGGAAAGGCGAGCATCCTCTGAATTCAATCGAGAGCACAGACTTGCATGTCGTCACCCATGGCGTCGAGCCCGGCGTGGACTTCTCGTTCCGCTCGGCATTCCGCGGCATGTCTACGTGGCCCGCACAGGCAGGAAGTTGGGGCCTGGTGAACCTGCTCCAAATCGCCGGTCGCGCCAATCGTTCCGGCGAGTATCCAGACACCGAGGTGTCGGACTTCAGCCATGACGAGTCCGGTGGTCTTTCGCTGCATACGCAGGCCAAGGTCGCGCGCGGGGTCCTGGCAGACATCTTCAAAGACTGCGCCAAGCACGACCGGTTTCGACGTTTTGTGACCTCTATCGGAAACCCAGACTCGCAAGTCGTCATTTCGACCCGACTGACTTGGGTCTTGAACCTTTTGGCGGACCGGTCGAGTGTGCAGTATAAACCAAAAGCATGAGCACGAAACAGATTCTCATGGACGTAGCGGAAAAGTTGTCGCCGGACGCCTCGCTCGCTGATGCCATCTACGAGCTCGAATTCCGGCAGGCCGTCGAGGAGGGGATCGCTTCGCTCGATGCCGGCAAGCGCATCCCGCTTGAGGAAGCCCGTCAGCGCATCCCCCAATGGATTTCAAAGTACTCCTCTCCGAAGAGGCCTTGATTCCCCGCTTCTGGCACGGCGCGCGCGGTTTCCCGCACATCCCCAGAGGGCCAGTCCTATGACGGAGCCGATCCCTCTCTCCCTCCTGAACGACCACCTCTACTGTCCGCGGCGGGCGGCGTTGAAGCTGATCGAGGGCTGGCGCGAATCCAACGAGCACACGCTGCGCGGCGACATCGTGCACGAGCACACGGACCAGCGCGGCTACGAGGTGAGGCAGGGCGTGACGTTGTTGCGCGCCCTGCCGGTCTTCTCCGAACGGCTGGGCCTCAACGGCAAGTGCGACATTGTCGAGATGGAACCCGCGGGACACCCTTCGCGCGTGCAGCTCCAGCCCACATCCCTGTTCCCGGTCGAGTTCAAACTGGGCCGGCGGCGCCGGTGGGAGAACGACGACGCCCAACTCTGCGCCCAGGCGCTCTGCCTCGAGGAGATGTTCGGAATCCCGGTGCCGCGCGGTGCCGTCTTCCATGCGGACAGCAAACGCCGACGCGAGGTCGAGTTCACGCCGGAACTTCGGAGACTCACCGAGGAAGCGATCAGCGAACTCCACGCCCTGCTCACCGCGGGACCCGAACCGTCATTGCCGCCCGCTGTCTTGAAGAACGCCTGTGAGGAGTGCTCCCTCTACAAAGTCTGCCTCCCGCAAGTCACGTCGCAACCCGCCGCGCTGGCGCAGGCCAGTCGGGCTTTGTTTCAGACCTGAATCTCATGGCCGACATTCAACAGAACACCCTCTACCTCATCACGCGCGGCAGTTACCTGAGCCGCGATCATCTGACGCTGATCGCCGAAGTCCCGGTCTACCCGGCGGACCTGCCCGAGGAGGAGCGGTCGCGTGATAAGGCGACCGATTGGCGCAAGCTGTCGATCCCAATCCATCACCTCGAGTCGGTGTGCGTGTTCGGCGCCAGCGCCGTCAGCCCGCCGGCGCTGAATTTGTGCTGGGACCACGGCGTGGGGGTGAACTTCCTGACGGATCACGGCCATTTTCAAGCCCGGCTGACCGGCGTGGCCGATACCAGCGTCACCCTGCGCCGGACGCAGTTTCGGGCGGCGGACAGCCCGGCGAAGAGCGCGGCGATCGCCCGGCAAATCGTGGGTGGCAAGCTCCAGAACTCCCGCAACAGCCTCCTGCGCGCGGGGCGCGAAACGGACATCGAGGTCGAGCAGACGCGCTTGCAGGAGGTGGTCGATGGGCTCGCCCGCCAACTCCAGTGCCTGGGAGACCTCTCGCCGGCAACAAGCTCGCTCGATACCATCCGGGGCGCGGAGGGGATGGGATCGCAGCAGTACTTCTCGGTGTTCACCCTCCTGCTCAAACAACAACGGGACGCGTTCGCCTTCACCACGCGCAGCCGTCGCCCGCCCCGTGACCGCGTGAACTGCCTGCTGTCGTTCCTCTACGCCCTGGTCCGACACGATTGCGTGGCCGCATTGACAGCGGTCGGCCTGGACCCGTTCGTGGGCTTCCTGCATGCGGACCGCCCCAACCGCCCCTCGCTGGCGCTCGACCTCATGGAGGAGTTCCGTCCCTGGCTGGCCGACCGCCTGGCAGTCACCCTCATCAACCGACAGCAAGTCGGCCCCGGGGACTTCGTGGTCCGTGAAGGCGGCGCGGTCGAGTTCACGGAGGCCGGGCGTAAGCGCGTGATCAAGGCCTACCAGGAGCGGAAGCAGGAAAGCCTCAAACACCCCTTGCTCGGACAGAACCTCCGGGTGGCCCAAATGCCCTTTGTCCAGGCCCGCATCCTGGCCCGCCACCTGCGAGGCGACCTGCCCGACTACATTCCGCTTGTGCCAAAATAGCCGCAAACCGGCGAAACAGCAGGCAACACCCGGACCCAACCCAATCCACCCGCCATGCTGATCCTCGTCACCTACGACGTCTCGACTGTGGAAGCGGCCGGACGCCGCCGATTGCGGCGCGTTGCACGAGCATGCGAGGACTATGGCACGCGCGTCCAGAAGTCCGTCTTCGAGTGCCAGGTGGGCCAGAAAGAATGGGTGAGCCTGCGCGCACGCCTGCTGCTCGAGTACAAGGAGGAGGAAGACTCCCTGCGCTTCTACTTCCTGGATGCCTCCGCCGCCGCCCGCACCGAACATCACGGGGTGGCCAAGCCGGTGGACCTGACCGAACCGTTGATCTTGTGAACACCTTTCCGCGAACCCCCAGTGCCGGCTTGACCGCCCATGTTTCGCGCCGTGCGAAAAGCCGAGCAAAACAAATCCGTCTCGCCAGTTCTTTGACATATCAACCTCGGTCGATCGGATGTGGATTGGCAAGTTCGCGGAAGTGGGCTAGTAACGTCCTGCGGCCGAACCGGAAGGGCCGACCGCGGTCGCCCCGGTGTCCGCACCGGGGCGCGGATTGAAACAGCATCATGCTGATCATATCCTCGAGTGCTCAACCGTCGCCCCGGTGTCCGCACCGGGGCGCGGATTGAAACAAAATTCGCTGGCGCTGGTGGAGTCCGCAAGGTGCGTCGCCCCGGTGTCCGCACCGGGGCGCGGATTGAAACCCCGAGGACCTAGCATGAACACGAAACTGGAAATGTCGCCCCGGTGTCCGCACCGGGGCGCGGATTGAAACATCCCAGTCGCGTCCGATCATGCCGTAGAGCAGGGTCGCCCCGGTGTCCGCACCGGGGCGCGGATTGAAACACGTCGTCCGGTAGGCTATCCCAGACGCCGATGAGTCGCCCCGGTGTCCGCACCGGGGCGCGGATTGAAACTGGCGCCGCACGAACCACATTGGGACTTGGGGAAGTCGCCCCGGTGTCCGCACCGGGGCGCGGATTGAAACCCCAGCCCGGCCAGCATTTCCTCGATCAACTTGCGTCGCCCCGGTGTCCGCACCGGGGCGCGGATTGAAACGTCTCCTCGCTGCTCGAAGCCCGCCCGCCCGACGTCGCCCCGGTGTCCGCACCGGGGCGCGGATTGAAACACACGAGCGACTCCAGGATGGAGCCCAGCTGCGGGTCGCCCCGGTGTCCGCACCGGGGCGCGGATTGAAACTTCTGGTAACAAGGTAGAATTCACCACTGATGCAAGCGTCGCCCCGGTGTCCGCACCGGGGCGCGGATTGAAACCGGTGGCAGGACCAGATTAGCCTCGGACCAGGATGAGTCGCCCCGGTGTCCGCACCGGGGCGCGGATTGAAACTCGATGTGTCTGATCATCTCGCGTGTTTCATCCGCGTCGCCCCGGTGTCCGCACCGGGGCGCGGATTGAAACTGGGCCAGCTACGACATCATGTTCGGAGCCGCAGTCGTCGCCCCGGTGTCCGCACCGGGGCGCGGATTGAAACACTTGGATGTTGTCTCCGAATTCGATTCGCGAGCAGTCGCCCCGGTGTCCGCACCGGGGCGCGGATTGAAACCACTCATCCACGTTGATCATGGGGCGCGTGCGCGCGTCGCCCCGGTGTCCGCACCGGGGCGCGGATTGAAACTCGATGGAACAGGTATTGGTCGATGTTGCGTAAACGTCGCCCCGGTGTCCGCACCGGGGCGCGGATTGAAACAGAAGCGGACCGCAGTCCAGACGATTCTCGAGGCGTCGCCCCGGTGTCCGCACCGGGGCGCGGATTGAAACCTCTGGATGCCTGCTGATCCATCCGAGGCCATCTAGTCGCCCCGGTGTCCGCACCGGGGCGCGGATTGAAACAATCCAGATTCACCGCTACGGTGGCAATGGGATCGGTCGCCCCGGTGTCCGCACCGGGGCGCGGATTGAAACTGCTGATGGTCCATGACATACAGGTCGATGCGATTGGTCGCCCCGGTGTCCGCACCGGGGCGCGGATTGAAACGTCACGGTATAAACTTCGACCGCCGACGGGCGCAGGTCGCCCCGGTGTCCGCACCGGGGCGCGGATTGAAACAGAGTGATTCACTCCCGATCTGACCAGAGCCAGGAGTCGCCCCGGTGTCCGCACCGGGGCGCGGATTGAAACTGGCAGTGCGCGGAGTACACTCGGTCTGGGTGAGTGGTCGCCCCGGTGTCCGCACCGGGGCGCGGATTGAAACGACAGATGTCACGGTACTGACTTGGAAAACCCTTAGTCGCCCCGGTGTCCGCACCGGGGCGCGGATTGAAACTGCTCCTGCAGCCTGCATCCGAGAGCGAAGAATGGAGTCGCCCCGGTGTCCGCACCGGGGCGCGGATTGAAACCAATTTGATCCGAGAAACGACAACACCCTCGCAGCGTCGCCCCGGTGTCCGCACCGGGGCGCGGATTGAAACCGCACGATCAGCGACTTTGCCCAACGCACGAAATGTCGCCCCGGTGTCCGCACCGGGGCGCGGATTGAAACATGTTGCCGTCCCGGGCACACCGAACATCCGGGGTGGTCGCCCCGGTGTCCGCACCGGGGCGCGGATTGAAACATCCAGGCCATTTGAGCCCACGTAGCGTCTTTCGGTCGCCCCGGTGTCCGCACCGGGGCGCGGATTGAAACGGTCGAGGGCGTGACGTGCGCAGCACCACGCCGAAGTCGCCCCGGTGTCCGCACCGGGGCGCGGATTGAAACTTTCCAGTAGTTCCCGGTGCAGTCGTACCGAACCCGTCGCCCCGGTGTCCGCACCGGGGCGCGGATTGAAACCGATTTTGGGTCGGCGCTGGTGACGGAGCGACTGGTGTCGCCCCGGTGTCCGCACCGGGGCGCGGATTGAAACATACCTGCGTTGCAGGCATCGGCGCTTTGAACGCGTCGCCCCGGTGTCCGCACCGGGGCGCGGATTGAAACGGATGGTCGGTCACGCGCGCGCGCGCGTAGGATTGCGCGCGTCGCCCCGGTGTCCGCACCGGGGCGCGGATTGAAACGTCTTGAATACGGTGGCCTTTAGCGTTGCGTAGAGGTCGCCCCGGTGTCCGCACCGGGGCGCGGATTGAAACAGCGGAAGTCCAAGGCCTGTTAACGCAGCCTCGAGTCGCCCCGGTGTCCGCACCGGGGCGCGGATTGAAACCGGTTGCCTCGGGGTACGGGGCGATACGCAGCGGCGTCGCCCCGGTGTCCGCACCGGGGCGCGGATTGAAACGTGTGAAGACCCAGACACAAGCGACCGGCACGCCGGTCGCCCCGGTGTCCGCACCGGGGCGCGGATTGAAACACCGTAGCGGCGAATGCGGATTGGCGGTGTACAAGTCGCCCCGGTGTCCGCACCGGGGCGCGGATTGAAACACCTGCACAGAGTGCCGGGTTATCCGGAAGGTGGGTCGCCCCGGTGTCCGCACCGGGGCGCGGATTGAAACTCGGCGAACCGAGACAGGAGATCACCGAGCCGGAGTCGCCCCGGTGTCCGCACCGGGGCGCGGATTGAAACGTGTTTACGTTTGCCGACCTGTGGACGGGTCAGGGTCGCCCCGGTGTCCGCACCGGGGCGCGGATTGAAACAACGAGGCCCGAGGAGCTGGAATGACGTTTCGCGGTCGCCCCGGTGTCCGCACCGGGGCGCGGATTGAAACCCACCCGCGCAGTCGCGCGCCTGCTGGCGCGCCGTCGCCCCGGTGTCCGCACCGGGGCGCGGATTGAAACGCGCAACGCTCTCCAAGTCCACTCCCTCGTCGGGAGTCGCCCCGGTGTCCGCACCGGGGCGCGGATTGAAACGTCACGATATAGTCTTTGGCGTGCCCGTCGGCGGGTCGCCCCGGTGTCCGCACCGGGGCGCGGATTGAAACTACTGAGTAATCGGGACGGCCGCGCGTGTCGCGGGTCGCCCCGGTGTCCGCACCGGGGCGCGGATTGAAACGCAACTACCTCTTGCAGGTTCCAGCATGTTAGCGTCGCCCCGGTGTCCGCACCGGGGCGCGGATTGAAACTTCCCAAATGCCCGCGACCCTCGCAACCAAAGTCGGTCGCCCCGGTGTCCGCACCGGGGCGCGGATTGAAACATTCCAACCATACGACGGACCGTCGGAATGCTGGGTCGCCCCGGTGTCCGCACCGGGGCGCGGATTGAAACCTATGTGGATCGAATCCCATCAGGCCCTTCGCGCGTCGCCCCGGTGTCCGCACCGGGGCGCGGATTGAAACAATCCTTCGGCACATTGCAGGGCCTAATGGCTCGGTCGCCCCGGTGTCCGCACCGGGGCGCGGATTGAAACCTGGTCGATGATAACGAAGTCGATCTGCATCGGAGTAGGTCGCCCCGGTGTCCGCACCGGGGCGCGGATTGAAACCACGGTGCCGGCCATTTTGGCGACCAGCATTTCGAGTCGCCCCGGTGTCCGCACCGGGGCGCGGATTGAAACCGGAAATTCGCGATGTAATCGGTGATCTGCTTCCCGGTCGCCCCGGTGTCCGCACCGGGGCGCGGATTGAAACCCTCAAGTTCGCCCGCTAGCCCGCTACCGTGAACTGCTTTCGGGATTGGAAATTACATCCACCCAGCTATCGTAAACCCATGAGCGTCACGACACAGACCCTCATCGAGGAAATCAAGACCGCCCCGGAGAGCGTGCAGCGGGAG
>Ga0208195_1002846_pt1 | contig 15484 bp, 14 predicted proteins | sample AD_UKC077_MetaG_FD_184441 | JGI IMG/M metagenome (GOLD analysis project Ga0208195, IMG submission 184441) | Active sludge microbial communities of municipal wastewater-treating anaerobic digesters from USA - AD_UKC077_MetaG (SPAdes) (version 2) | ecosystem: Engineered > Bioreactor > Anaerobic >...
CTGGCCCAGCTCAAGGAGTGGCGGCTGAACCTGGCCAGGGAGATGGGCGTGCCGGCCTATGTGGTGTTCACCGACAACACCCTGATCGCCATCGCCGAGTCGCTGCCCGCCGACGACGCCGCGCTCACGGCCATCCCCGGCATCGGCGCCCGCAAACTCGAGCAGTTCGGGGCGGATGTGCTGGAGCTGGTCAGAGCGCGCAGTTAGATAAAGTGCTACCATGTAGCACATGGAGAGGATTGGCGTGCGCGAACTCCGGCAGAACGCCAGCCAGTACCTGGCTCAGGTGGCGGCCAGTCGTGAGCCGATCGAGATCACTGACCGCGGCCGACCGGTCGCACGCCTTGTCCCGATCGCCGGTGACGATTGGTCTGACATGATCGCCGCCGGCGAGATCACGCCTGCGGATCCAAACGTCGATATCCGCGATATCAAACCCATTCCCAGTGCCGTCAGCATGAGTGAGATTCTCCGGGAGCTTCGAGAGCATGAGCGGTGAAGACCTATCTCGACACATCTGCGCTCGCGAAACTCATTGTCCCAGAATCTGAATCGCAAAAGCTTCGCGACTACCTCGACGACAAAGATGCCGACATGCTGTTCACGGCAGCGCTGACGCGCACCGAGTTGATTCGGGTCGCGCGTCGGATTGATGCAGCAGCCGTCACCGCGGCGCGGAGCATTCTCAGCGGCCTCACGATGGTTCATCTCACCGCGGGCCTTCTGGATGCCGCCGCCAACCTCGACCCGCCACTGCTGCGAAGCCTCGACGCCATTCACCTGGCGGCAGCCCAGCGGGCAGGGTCTGATCTGCGTGCGGTGATCACCTACGACACCCGTATGGCGGAGGCGGCGGAATCGCTTGCGCTGCCTGTCCTAGCGCCCTGCTGACGCGTCAGCCGAGACCGAGTTCGCGGGCCGCGGTGTTGGCCGCACGCGCGCCCGCCATCCGGCGCAGCAGCAGCAGCCCGTCGAGCAGGGCCACCGCCGCCAATGCCTGGCTGCGCCGCTCTGCAGCCGTTCGTGCGGCGATCCGTGGCTCCAGCCAGTCCACCCATCCGTTGATCAGCAGTGGTGCCAGCTCGGCATACGGTTCGCGGCCGGCGCTGGCCAGGCCGACGATCTCGAAGTAGACCGCCAGGATCGGATCCGCCGCCGGGGACGCCAGAGCAGGCCAGGCCTTGCGTTGCAGTTCGTGGACCGGCAACGCGGCGTCACCGAAGGCGGTGGCCAGTGTGCCCATCAACTGATCACCCAACGCGCCGACGACGGCGGCGATCATCTCGTTCTTGGTGGGGAAGTAGTAGACGACGGTCCGATCGCTGATGCCCAGGCTTGCGCCGACCGAGCTGAAGGTCAGTGAGCCGATACCCGAGGCCGTCGCGAGCTGTGCGGCGGCCGCCAGCAGGTCCTCCCGGGAATGCTTGTAGCCCACAACGGGATCGTATAGTTTGTAGTAGTTACTACAAATGTCAGGAGTCAGTGATGTCTGAACGCGTCACGGGGTTCATCGTCGGCCTACTGATTGCACTGGGCTTCGCCATTCTCATCAGCCTGCTGCCCGCCTCATTGTTCCTCGATACCCCCAAGCGGGTCGGGGTGTACGTGGTCTGCGCGCTGGCGGCTCCGCCCACCGTGTGGCTGCTGCAGGGGGTGGCACGGCTCCGCAATCTCGATCAGCGGGAGACCTTCTTCTGGGCCATCGCCGGGGCCATGACCTTCGACTCGCTGGCCATCGGGTTCGTGCCTGCGCTGTACGGCCAGACCGGCCAGGCGCTGGCCTGGACCGCCTCAGCGCTGCTCTTCGCCTTCGCGACGGCCATCGTCGCCGGCCACGTGATGCTGGGGAAAGTGGTGCCGGCGCAGCGTTAGCATGTGTCCCGTGACGTGGACGGAGCGCGAGCAGGAATTGCTCACCGTCACGCTGCGGCTGTTGCAGGAGAACGGTTACGACGGTCTGACCGTCGACGACGTCGCGGCCGAGGGCCGAGCGAGCAAAGCCACCATGTATCGGCGCTGGCCCACCAAGGCCGAACTTGTACTGGCCGCCGTTATGGAAGGCGTCCGACAGGTGGCGGTCGCGCCGGAGACCGGCAGTCTGCGCACCGATCTGATCGAGGTCGGCGAGAAGATCTCCAAACAAGCCCGCGCCCACGCCACCACCATGCGGGCGGTCCTGGTGGAAGCATCCAGGAACTCCGATCTCAATGACTTCATGCAGCAGCAGATGTTCGCCCAGCGAAAGAAGTTGATCTCCCATGTGCTGCGGCAGGCCGTCGACCGCGGGGAGATCAAGGCCGAGGCGGTCAACGACGATCTGTGGGATCTGCTGCCCGGGTACCTGGTCTTCCGGGCCGTGATTCAAGACCGCCCGGCAACCCGGCGCACGGTGGAGGCCTTGGTAGACGAGGTGATCATCCCGGGCCTCACCCGCGACACCGCGTCCTGAATTTTAGGCGCGCGAGCGAACGGTACCGTACCGTACTGCTGTGCGGTTGTTGACTCGGAACTGGATGGTGCTGGTCGCCGTCGTTGTGGTCGCACTGGCCGGGTTCGCCGTCTACCGCCTGCACGGCGCCTTCGGCTCCGAGGACCTCTCCTCCACCCCGGGTGGGGCGGCCGACCAGATCGTGCCGTTCAACCCCAAACATGTCGTCCTTGAGGTGTTCGGTGATCCGGGTGCCACGGCGACGATCACCTATATGGATGTGCACTCCACACCGCAGCGTGTCGACAACGCCCCGCTGCCGTGGACCTATGACGATTCGACCACCACGCCGGCGGTACTGGTCAACATCCAGGCCCAGGGTGACGGCAGCACGCTGGGCTGCCGGATCACCATCGACGACGTGGTCAAGGTCGAGCGGATAACGAACACCCCCAGCGCCTACACCTACTGTTTGGACAAGTCCGGATGATCGGCCACCGGGTCGCGACGATCATCCGCCGGCTGTGCGTGCCGATCTTCCTGTTCTGGCTGGGGCTGGCGGCGCTCACCAACACCAGTGTGCCGCTGCTGGAAAAGGTCGCCGAAGCGCACAACGTCGCGCTCAGCGCGCAGGACGCGCCGTCGATGATCGCGATGCGGCATATCGGCAAAGTCTTCAAGGAGTTCGACTCCGACAGCTCGGCGATGATCGTGCTCGAGGGGGACAAGCCCCTCGGCGCCGAGGCGCACGCCTACTACGACGCACTCATGGCCAAGCTGAGCCGGGACACCACACACATCGTGCACATCCAGAACTTCTGGGGTGATCCGCTGACGGCGGCCGGTGCTCAAAGCCCAGACGGCAAAGCATCTTTCGTTCAGGTCTACCTCGCCGGCAATCAGGGGGAGGGCCTGTCCGACGAGTCGGTGCGCGCGGTGCGCGCGATGGTCGCCGACTCACCGCCGCCGCCGGGTATCAAGGCCTTTGTGGCCGGCCCCGGACCGCTGGTTGCCGATCAGTTCGACGTCGGCTCGAAGGGCTCCAAGAAGGTCACCATGGTCACCTTCGCGGTGATCTTCCTGATGCTGCTGTGGGTTTACCGCTCGATCTCGACGGTGCTGCTGGTTCTGGTGATGGTGCTGCTCGAGGTCGCCTCGGCCCGCGGGGTGGTGGCGGTGCTGGCCCAGAACAACGTCATCGGGCTCTCGGTCTACTCGACGAACCTGCTGACCCTGTTGTCGATCGCGGCAGGAACGGATTACGCGATCTTCCTACTCGGCCGCTATCACGAGGCGCGCCATGCCGGCGAAGGCCGGGAGGAAGCGTTCTATACGAGCTACATAGGCACCTCGCACGTGGTGCTGGGCTCGGGGCTGACGATCGTCGGCGCGCTGTACTGCCTGACCTTCACCCGGCTGCCGTACTTCAACAGCCTCGGTGTGCCCGCCGCGATCGGTATCACGGTGGCGCTGCTGGGATCGCTGTCGCTCGCACCGGCCATCGTCACGATGGGCAGCCACTTCGGCCTGTTCGACCCCAAGCGCGCGATGCGCACTCAGGGCTGGCGGCGCATCGGCACCGCGATCGTGCGCTGGCCGGGTCCGATTCTGGTGGTGTCGATCGGGATTGCGCTGATCGGCCTGCTCGCCCTGCCCGGCTACAAGACCAGCTATAACGTCCGGTCCTACCTGCCGCCCAGTTCGCCGGCCAACGTCGGCTACGACGCGGCCGAACGGCACTTCTCCGCGGCCCGGCTCAACCCCGAGTTGCTGATGATCGAGTCCGACCACGACCTGCGCAACCCGGCCAGCATGCTGGTCCTGGAGAAGGTCGCCAAGGCGGTGTTCCACACCCCCGGTGTGGCACTGGTCCAGTCGATCACCCGGCCGCTCGGCACGCCGTTGGACCACACCTCGCTGGGCTTCCAGATGGGTATGCAGGGCTCGGTCCAGTTGGAGAACCTGCCGTTTCAGCAGGCCCGCGCCGACGATCTGGCCAAGCAGGTCGCCGAGATCACCAATTCGATCGACCTGATGAAACGTCAATACGCCGCGCAGCAACAACTCAGTGCCGCCACCGACGAGCAGGCTCAGGTGTTCCACGAGACCGTCGACACCATCAACGATCTGCGCGACAAGATTGCCGACGTCGACGACTTCCTGCGGCCGATCCGCAGCTATTTCTATTGGGAACCGCACTGTTTCGACATCCCGCTGTGCGCCTCGTTCCGCTCGCTGTTCGACGCGCTCGACGGGGTCGACAAGTTGAGCAATCAATTCGATTCCATCACAGGTGCTTTGGACAAGCTGACCGCCGTGCAGCCTGAGCTGCTCGCGCTGATCCCGCAGCAGATCGCCAGCCAGGAACGCAATAGGAGCCTCGTCGAAAGCGCCTACTCCACCCAGTCCGGGTTGCTGGCGCAGTCTGCGGAATCGTTGAAGAACGCCGACGCGATGGGTAAGGCATTCGATGAGGCCAAGGACGACAGCACCTTCTACCTGCCGCCGGATGTATTCACCAACTCCGAGTTCAAGCGCGGCCTGACGATGTTCGTCTCCCCGGACGGCCACGCCGCCCGGATGATCATCACCCACGAGGGCGACCCGGCAACCCCGGACGGCATCTCGCATATCCCGGCCATCGAGAAGTCGGCGCGGGAGGCACTCAAGGGCACACCACTGGCGGGCTCGCACATTTATCTGGCCGGAACCGCGTCGACCTACCGAGATATCCAGCAGGGCGCAAAGTACGACCTGCTGATCGCCGGTATCTCGGCGCTGAGCCTGATCCTGCTGATCATGATGTTCGTCACCCGCAGTCTGGTGGCGGCGCTGGTGATCGTCGGCACGGTGGCGCTGTCGCTGGGGGCCTCGTTTGGGCTATCGGTCCTGGTCTGGCAGAACCTGTTCGGAATCGAGCTGTACTGGATCGTGCAGGCGCTGGCCGTGATCCTGCTGCTGGCGGTCGGTTCGGACTACAACCTGCTGCTGATATCCCGGTTCAAGGAGGAGATCGGCGCCGGGCTCAACACCGGCATCATCCGCGCGATGGGCAGCACCGGAGCGGTGGTCACCGCCGCCGGCCTGGTATTCGCCGCGACCATGGGGTCGTTCATCTTCAGCAACCTGCGGGTGCTCGGGCAGATCGGCACGACGATCGGCCTGGGCCTACTGTTCGACACACTGATCGTCCGGTCGTTCATGACGCCGGCGGTGGCGGCCCTGCTGGGCCGCTGGTTCTGGTGGCCGCTGAAGGTGCGTCCTCGCCCGGCCAGCGAGATGCTGCGGCCCTACGGCACCCGGAAATCGGTGCGCGAACTCCTGGACCTTCATGACCACTAGCCGTGCCGTAGTCTGCAACGCGTGCGACTGCTGACCCGACACTGGATGGTGTGGGTCGCCGTCGTTGTGGTCGCACTGGCCGGGTTCGCCGTCTACCGGTTGCACGGGGTCTTCGGGTCGGAGGACCTGACCTCCACCCCGGGTGGGGCGGCCGATCAGATCGTGCCGTTCAACCCCAAGAATGTGGTGCTCGAGGTGTTCGGTGATCCGGGTGCCACCGCCACGATCACCTACATGGATGTGCATTCCACCCCGCAGCGTGTCGACAACGCGCCGCTGCCGTGGACTTACGCGGACTCGACGACGACCCCGGCGGTGCTGGTCAACATTCAGGCCCAGGGTGACGGCAGCACGCTGGGCTGCCGGATCACCATCGACGGTGTGGTCAAGGTCGAGCGGATAGCGAACAACCCCAGCGCCTACACCTACTGTCTGGATAAGTCCGGATGAGATTCGCAAAGCTCGTCCGAACGCTCAGCATCCCGATCGCCATCTTCTGGCTCGCTCTGGCTGCGTCGAGCAACGCGCTGATCCCGCCGCTGGAAGAGATCGGCCGCATCCACAACGTGGCGCAGAGCTCCAAGGACTCGCCGTCGCTGATCGCCTCCAAGCGGGTCGGAACGGTGTTCGGCGAGTACGACTCCGACAGCCTCGTCACCCTCGTGCTCGAAGGCCAGGCGCCGTTGGGCGCCGAGGCGCACCGGTTCGGCGACGAGCTGGTGGCCCGGATGCAGAAGAACGACCGGGTCCAGCACGTCCAGTATTTCTGGGGTGATCCGCTCACCGCGGCCGGCTCGCAGAGCAGCGACGGCAAGGCCGCTCTCATTCAGGTCTATCTGGTCGGCGACGCCGGGAGCAGTGAGGCCAACGAATCGGTCACCGCGGTCCGCGAGATCGTGGACGGGACACCGGCGCCGGCCGGGGTCAAGGCCTATGTCAGCGGTCCGGCGGCACTGGTCGCCGACGAGTTCGCGGTGGGCGAGGGCGGCCACATCAAGGTCACCGCCCTGACCTTCGGGGTGATCGGCCTGATGCTGCTGATCGTCTACCGGTCCATCACCACCATGTTCCTCACGCTGGTGGCGGTGGCGATCCAGGTGGCCGCGGCCCGCGGTGTGGTGGCCTTTCTGGGGCACGTCGGCGTCATCCCGTTGTCGACGTACGCCACCAACCTGCTGACGCTGCTCGTCGTCGCGGCCGGAACGGATTACGCGATATTTCTGCTCGGCCGCTATCAGGAGGCGCGCCAGGCCGGTGAGGATCGCCAAGCCGCCTACTACACGATGTACCGCAGCACCGCGCACGTGATCATCGGCTCGGGCCTGACGGTCGCCGCCGCGGTCTTCTGTCTGCGCATCACCCGCACGCCGTACTTCCAGAGCCTGGGCATCCCGGCCGGCCTCGGTGTTCTGGTCACCCTGGTGGGCTCGCTGACCCTCACGCCGGCGGTCATCACGATGGGCAGCCACATCGGGTTGTTCGATCCCAAGCGCGCCATGCGCACCCGCGGCTGGCGGCGCATCGGCACCGCGATCGTGCGCTGGCCCGGGCCCATCCTGCTGGCCTCGATCGCGGTGGCGCTGATCGGTCTGCTGGCGCTGCCCGGATACAAGACCTCCTATGACGCCCGCCACTACCAGCCGGACTGGGCGCCGGCCAAGGTCGGTTACACCGCGGCCGAACGGCACTTCTCGGCGGCCCGGCTCAACCCCGAGGTGCTGATGGTCGAAACCGACCGCGATCTGCGCACCCCGGCGAACATGATCGTGCTGGAGCGCATCGCCAAGGATGTGTTCCGCACCCCGGGTGTGGCGATGGTGCAGTCCATCACCCGGCCGCTGGGCACCCCGCTGGATCACACCTCGCTGGGTTTCCAGATGAGTGTGCAGAGTTCGAGCCAGATCGAGAGCCTGCCGTTCCAGCAGGCCCGCGCCGACGACCTGCTCAAGCAGCTCGGCGAGATCAACACCTCCATCGACCTGCTCAAGCGTCAGTACGCCGCGCAGCAGGAGCTCAGCGCCGCCACCGACGAGCAGACCAAGGTGTTCCACGAGACCGTCGACACCATGAACGAACTGCGCGACAAGATCGCCAACGTCGACGACTACTTCCGGCCGTTCCGCAACTACCTGTACTGGGAACCGCACTGCTACGACATCCCGATCTGCGCGACGGGCCGTTCGTTGTTCGACGCGCTCGACGGGGTCGACAAGCTGACCAACCAATTCGAATCCATCACAGGCGCTCTGGACAAACTGACCGCCGTGCAGCCGCGGATTCTGGCGCTGTTCCCGGAGCAGATCGCCAGCCAGGAACGCAATAAGACGTTGGTGGAGAACAACTACGCCACCCAGTCGGGGCTCTACGCGCAGTCGGCGGAGGCCTTGAAGAACTCCGATGCTATGGGCAAGGCGTTCGACGAGGCCAAGGACGACAGTACCTTCTACGTGCCGCCGGAGGTGTTCGACAACTCCGAGTTCAAGCGCGGTATGAAGCTGTTCCTGTCGCCGGACGGTAAGGCCGCGCGGATGATCATCACCCACGACGGCGATCCGGCGACGACCGAAGGCATTTCACACATCGGTCCGATCCGGCAGGCCGCCGAGGAGGCGGTCAAGGGCACCCCGCTGGCCGGTTCGAAGATCTTCATCGCCGGCACCGCGTCGGGGTTCATGGACGCCCGGGACATGGCCAACTACGACCTGATGATCGTCGTCATCGCCGCGGTGACCCTGATCCTGCTGATCATGATGTTCGTCACGCGAAGCGTGGTGGCCGCTCTGGTCATCGTCGGAACGGTGGTGCTGTCGCTGGGCGCATCGTTCGGGCTGTCGGTGCTGATCTGGCAGCACCTGCTGGGCATCCAGCTGTACTGGATCGTGCTGGCGCTGGCCATCATCATCCTGTTGGCGGTGGGGTCGGACTACAACCTGCTGGTGATATCCCGGTTCAAGGAGGAGATCGGCGCGGGCTTGAACACCGGTCTCATCCGGACCATGGCCGGCACCGGCTCGGTGGTGACCGCCGCGGGTCTGGTGTTCGCGTTCACCATGTGCGGCTTCGTGGTCGGGGACCTGATGGTGCTGGCCCAGATCGGCACCACCATCGGTGTGGGTCTGATCTTCGACACCCTGATCGTGCGATCGTTCATGACGCCGTCGATCGCCGCGCTGATGGGCCGCTGGTTCTGGTGGCCGCTGAAGGTGCGGCCGCGCCCGGCCAGCACGATGCTTCGGCCCTATGGAACCCGGCCCAGTGTGAGGGAATTGCTGCACCTCGACGAAGAGGGAGATGACGATGGCGGACAGCCCGTACGCGACGGCGGCGGACCTCGGCTTGATGCAGGGGTTCCCCCCACCGCCGGATAAGCGGGTCGATCGCTCCAACGCGCTGATGACGCCGCCGTTCAACCGGTGGTCGTATCTGCACATGCGGGAGATCTACCCGTCGGCCCCGGTGCGCAACGCCGAGGTGCCGCGGGCGCTCTACGTCGAACTCACGCCCGGTGTCGACGAGCTGACCGTGCTGCGGCCGGACGGGTCGAGCGCCACCTTCGCCGAGTTCCTGCGCGAGACCTACACCGACGCGTTCCTGGTGCTCACCCCCGAGCTGCTGGTCTACGAGCACTACGACAACGGCATGCACGCCGACCATCCGCATCAGATGATGTCGTGCACCAAGAGCTTCGCCGGGCTGTTCGCGTTGATGGCACAGGCGGACGGTCTGCTCGCCGAGGACGGTCTGGCCACCGACGTCGTTCCGGAGCTGGCCGCCGCATCGGGGTTCGCCGGGGCCACCATCGGCCAGGTGCTGGACATGACCAACTCGATGGACTTCAACGAGGACTACGCCGACCCGACCTCGAGCATCTGGCGCTACGCCGAGGCGCTGGGCTGGACCGACGCCCCGGCCGGCAGCGGTGCCGACAGCCTGTACGACTTCCTGGTCAGCCTGCCCAAGGATCCGGCCTACTCGCACGGCGAGATCTTCCACTACCAGACGCCCAAGACCGACGTCGTCAACTGGATCACCAACCGGGCAACCGGAAAGTCGTTCCAGGACAACATGTCCGAGGTGTTGTGGTCCAAACTGGGCACTGAGGCCGAGACCTATGTGCTGCTCGACCGGTACGGCACCCTGGTGGCCGGCGGCGGACTCAACGCCGGCCCGCGCGACCTGGCGCGGTTCGCGATGATGATGCTCAACGGCGGTGAGGTCGACGGCGAGCAGGTCGTCGCCACCGACATCATCGAGACCCTCGAGCGTGGCGGCAGCCTGGAGGCCTTCAGTCGCGGCCCGGAGGCCACCGGTGCGTTCGCCACCGACTGGAGTTACCGCGCGCAGTGGTGGATCCGGCACACCCCGGGGCGGGAGGCCATCACCGCCATCGGCGTGCACGGCCAGTGGATCTACATCGACCGGGCCCACAAGGTGGCGATCGTCAAGCAGTCCTCACAGCCGGTGTCCTCGGACCCGGTCGCCGATCAGTTCATCCTCAACGCCTTCGACGCGGTGATCGACCACCTGAATTAAATGAGTTGTGCGGGCCCGCGGGGTCCCGTTACCCTCAGTCCCATGTTCGCTTTCGCAGCACATCACGCCGCCGCTCGCCCGTCCGGGGCCAGGAGCGTCTTCTAGCGAACCGCAAAGACATTCAGGCCACGGACTTCCAAGTTCGTGGCCTTTTTCGTCTGTCCGGAAGAAAGGAAAACCCGATGTTCCCGTGTGCTGGCGACCCCGACCTGTGGTTCGCCGAGGAGCCCGTCGAGCTCGAACGCGCCAAGGCGCTGTGCGCGGCCTGCCCGATCGCACGGCAGTGCCTGGCCGCTGCGCTCGAGCGCGCCGAGCCGTGGGGTGTGTGGGGCGGGGAAATCCTGGTGGGCGGCGCGGTGCTCGCGCGTAAGCGCCCGCGCGGGCGGCCGCGCAAGGACGTCGTTGCGGCCTAGTTGCCCGCAGCTGCCGGGAAGCATTTCTCTTTTTGAAAAAGCGCTATCGCCGGTGATATCGCTTTTTCGAAAAGAGACACAGAGCTAATTCCGACCGATGCCGACCGGACCCACCGGACCCACGACCGGGCCGACGCCGCCGACACCGACGGGTCCGGCCGGGCCGGCAACCGGGCCCACACCACCGACGCCCGCAGGCCCCACGGGGCCCAAAACGGGATTCGGCGCGTTGACGCACTGGTTGACGTTGACGTCCCAGTACCAGCCGGGAGGGCAGTCAGCGGAGGCCACCGGGGCCAGCGCAACGGACGCAGCGGCCAGGGCGAGGAACACGTAGCGAGTCATAACAGTCCTTTCGGAGACGGAGAGAGGATCGTTACCCGGCGAAGCCGGGGATCAGCTGCTCGGCCATCGAGGCGACCGGCACGTGGCAGTCCAGCTGGCACGAGATCGCCACCGTGGAGGCGATCACCCGCAGCGGGATCGCCAGCTCGGGCGGCAGACCCATCTGCCGGGCCATCTTGATCTGCTGCGGGGCGTTCTCCATGTTCGACTGGGCATGGCGCTGCAGCCACTTGCGGGTGTAGTGGAACACCGGCACCTGGATCGGTTCGACGTACTGGGCCAGCATCTCGTCGACCGCATCCAGCGGCAGCTGCTCGCCGGGCCGGATGAAGCCCACCTTCTCCATGGTCGGCAGCAGCAGGTCGTAGTTCTTGTCCCGGGCCAGCCGGATCATCATGCCGATCTCGACCGGCAGCCCGTCGGGCAGCGGCGCCACCGCGCCGAAGTCGATCACGATCATCCGGCCGTCGGGCATCATCATGAAATTGCCCGGGTGCGCGTCGCCGTGCATCATGCCGACCCGGGCCGGCGCGTCGAAGGTCAGCTCGAAAAGCCTTGTGCCGCAGACATCGCGCTCATCGGGCGTGCCGGAGCGGATGATGTCCGCCATCGGCTTGCCCTCGACCCATTCGGAGACGACGACCTTCGGCGACGAGCCGACGATGTGCGGGATGACGAAGTGTGGATGGCCCTCGTAGGCCTTGGCGAAGGCCCGCTGGTTGTCGGCCTCGAGCCGGTAGTCCAGCTCCATCTCGGTGCGCTCGACCAGTTCGTCGACCACGCCCTGCACATCGGCCCCGGGCGCGATCTGCTTCAACACGGAGGTGAGGCGCCGCATGGTCTTGAGGTCGGCGCGCAGCGCCTCGTCGGCGCCGGGGTACTGGATCTTGACGGCCACCTCGCGGCCGTCGCGCCACACGCCCTTGTGCACCTGGCCGATCGAGGCCGAGGCCACCGGGTCGTCGTCGAAGGAGGTGAACCGGTCGCGCCACTTGGTGCCCAGCTGGCCGTCGAGCACCCGGTGCACCTTGGCCGCCGACAGCGGCGGGGCGTCCTTCTGCAGCTTGGTCAGCGCCTCGCGGTAGGGCTCGCCGAACTCCTCGGGGATGGCGGCCTCGAGCACCGAGAGCGCCTGGCCCACCTTCATGGCCCCGCCCTTGAGCTCGCCGAGCACGGAGAACAGCTGATTCGCCGCTTTCTCCATCAGCTCGGCGTTGACCTCGTCCTTGGACTTTCCGGTCAGCCGCTTGCCCATACCCAGCGCGGCCCGCCCCGCGATGCCGACCGGAATACTGGCCAGCTTGGCGTTACGGCGGGCACTTCCGCGCTTGATGTCGTCGGCCACGCTCCCCATCATCCACGACAGTTCCAGCAACCACACAGCGGATGCCGTGGCCAGCGGCGGGCCGAGATGGCGCCGGCGTTGACGTCGATCTGCCAGCTGGTGTTCAGGGCCGACGGGGGAGGGCACGGCGCCCCGCGCACCCCGGCGATCACCCGCGCCAGCTGGCCCAGCGCCAGGGCCGCGGTGGCCAGCACAGTGGGCCGGTCGGCGCAGCCGATCACCTCGCGCAGCTGGGCGCTCAAGGCCGGCCAGGCGGCGTCCCGATCGGTGCGGTGCCGGTCCACGCAGGACAAACAGCTGGTCACGCCCGGGATCACCAGCGGCCCGACGAACCCGGACCCGTCGCGCACCCGCACCGGCAGGTGCGGCACCCGTGCGGTGTGCAGCTCGCGCAGCAGCCGCGGGTCGGTGGCCAGCGCGTCGGCCAGCACCACCAGATCGGCCCCGGCGACGAACGCGTTGCCGTGGTGGCTCTGCGACACCCGGGCACCGGAGCAGCGCAGCCCGTCGGTCAGCAGAACCGACAGCGGCCCGTCGCCGTGCACCCGGATCGTCAGCGCGCGTTCGCTTGTAGCTGAACGGTTTTCGCGCAGCACGCCCAACTCGGTCAGCGCGGCGAGCATGTCGAGGAGGGCGGCGGGCTCACGCAGCCCGCGCACCAGGGCCAGCTGCACCAGGGCCGACGAGTCCATCGGCAGCGACTGCAACAACCCCACCAATGACGACGCCGACAGGCCCGAGGGCGGGTGCACCAGCACCGCCCGCTCCGGATCCCAGCCGACCTGCACCGCCCCGTCCGGCCGCAGCAGCACCGGCAGGCAGGGGTCGAGCGCGAGCGTCACGAATCAGACTGTGACAGAACGCAAGCGGAGAGGGTTTCAGCTCTCCACAGGTCCGCCGTCGGAGTCCTTCTGGATCTCCTCGATCAGCGAGTCGATGTCGGCCGAGGAGACGTCGCCGCCGATGATCCGGTCGATGAAGCCGGCCGGCTCGTCGAGGTCCGACGACGACGGCATCAGGTCGGGGTGGTTCCACACCGCGTCGCGGGCGTCGATGCCGGCGGCTTCGGTGAGCCGCTCCCACAGCACGCCGGCCTCGCGCATCTTGCGCGGCCGCAACTCCAGGCCCAGCAGGGTGGCGAAGGTCTGCTCGGCCGGTCCGCCGGTGGCCCGGCGTCGTCGCACCATCTCGGAGAGTGCCACGGTCCCGGGGATCCGGTCACCCAACGCCGACGAGACGACGGTGGCGACCCAGCCCTCGACCAATGCCAGCAGGGTCTCCAGGCGCTCCAGGGCGAGGGTCTGCTCCGGGGTGGCCTTGGGCTCGAACATGCCTTGGGAGAGAAGCTCTTCCATCTTCGACGGGTCGGCCAGCGCGGACGGGTCGAAGCCGGCGGCCATCTGCTCCATGCCGCTCATGTCGATCTTCATCCCGGCGGCGTACGCCTCCACTGCGCCCATCAGCTGGGAGGCCAGCCACGGCACGTGGCTGAACAGCCGGTGATGGGCGGCCTCGCGGGCGGCCAGGAACGTCAGGATCTCCGAGCGCGGATGGTCCAGGCCCTCGGACATCTCCTCGATGGCGGCGGGCAGCAGTGCGGCAACGCCCTTGGGCCCCAACGGAAGGCCGATGTCGGTGGAGGTCAGCACCTCCTTGGAGAGACGCCCTAGCGCCTGGCCCAGCTGCGAGCCGAAGGCCATGCCGCCCATCTGGGTCATCATCGCCATCAGCGGCCCGGCCATCTGCTGGGCCTCCTCGGGCAGCGTCGAGGTCCACATCGAGGCGATCTGGGCGGCCATCGGGTCGCACAGCCGCTTCCAGGTGTCCATGGTGTTGTCCACCCAGTCCTGCGGCGTCCAGGCGACGGCCTTGGTGGCACCGGCCGGCAGCGCGCAGGCCCCGTCGAGCCAGGTGTCGGCCAGGTGCACCGCGTCGCCGATGGCGGACACGGTGGATTCGGCCACCGGCGCGGAGAACCCGATCGAGCTCGTCGCCAGCTGGCGGGCCAGGTCGTAGTTCACCGGCCCGGTGTTCTTGCCGCCGGCCATCGAAGAACCGGCTCCGGAGAACATCTGGCCCAGCTGGGAGAAGATCTTGCCGAGGTCACCCATGTTGAATTCACCGCCGGATCCGGGCTCCCGGTTGCGATCGCGGTCGGGGTCGTCCCCACTGGAGAAGCCGAAGGGCAGGTCAGCCATGACGTCCACGGTACCGCCGTTAAGGTGGGCGGCGTGAACAGGCGGATTGCGACGCTCCTGGTGGCACTGGTGCCGCTGGTGGTGTTCGGCGTGCTGGCGGCGTTCGTGCCGGTGCCCTTCGTGTCGCTGGGGCCGGGCCCGACGTTCAACACCCTCGGCGAGGTGGAGGGCAAGCAGGTGGTCGCCATCACCGGCGCGCCCACCAAGCCCACCAGCGGCAACCTGAACATGACCACGGTGTCCCAGCGCGACGGCATCACCCTGGGCCAGGCGCTGGTGCTGTGGGCGTCCGGCGACCAGCAGCTGCTGCCGCGCTCCCTGGTGTTCCCGCCGGAGAAGACCCGCGACGACATCGAGAAGTCTCAGAACGCCGACTTCCAGCGCTCCGAGGACAACGCCCAGTACGCGGCGCTGAACTTCCTGAAGTTCCCCAAGGCCGTCACCGTGGAGAAGGTCAACGATCCCGGACCGTCGCTGGGCAAGCTGCAGAACGGCGACGCCATCGAGGCCGTCGACGGCGTCAAGGTCGACAACGTCAAGCAGTTCTCCGAGATCCTTAAGACCACCAAGCCCGGCCAGGAGATCACGGTCGACTTCCGGCGCAAGAACGCCCCGAACGGGACGACGCGGATCACCCTGGGCCGCAACGACGACCGCACCTACGGCTACCTGGGCACCGCCGTGCTCGACGCGCCGTGGGCGCCGTTCACCGTCGACTTCAACCTGGCCAACATCGGCGGCCCCAGTGCCGGGCTGATGTTCAGCCTGGCCGTGATCGACAAGCTCGACGAGGGCAACCTCAACGGCGGCAAGTTCGTCGCCGGCACCGGCACCATCGGGGCCGACGGCAAGGTGGGCCCGATCGGCGGCATCACCCACA
>Ga0208195_1002854_pt1 | contig 15459 bp, 14 predicted proteins | sample AD_UKC077_MetaG_FD_184441 | JGI IMG/M metagenome (GOLD analysis project Ga0208195, IMG submission 184441) | Active sludge microbial communities of municipal wastewater-treating anaerobic digesters from USA - AD_UKC077_MetaG (SPAdes) (version 2) | ecosystem: Engineered > Bioreactor > Anaerobic >...
TATTTAGTCATTTTTGTTTTTCACTATACCATACCGTTAAACTAATTATTGACAGTTTTTTCTTTTGAATTTTACTGATTATAGAGGCTGTTATGTTTACATTTACCGATTCTGAATTTTCTTCCCGCTTAAACATTATGAAAAACCTGCTTTCCGAAAAAGGAATCTCTGCCGCCGTTTTCAACCAGCCGTCTGAGCTTTATTATTATTCAGGTTCGGTCATTCCGCTTTATCTCATCATACCGGCAGAAGGTAACGCTTTTATTCTTGCGAGAAAGGGAGATCAAATGCTCAGAGAAAACGTTTCGCATATTGAAACTCTTTTCTTTACAGGAAGCACTGATCTCAAAAAGATCTGGTCAGACAGAAAACTTGATGCTGCATCAAAAATCGGATTTACTCTTGATTCAACATCATATTCATCAGTTGAAAGAATTATGAAACTTTCTCCTTCAGCTTTACCGTATGATCTTTCCTGGGATGCAAGATTTATCAGAACAAGAAAAAGCCCTGCAGAAATAGAAATTATGCTGCAAGGCGGCAAAATTGCAGCGAGAATTCCCGAAATAGTAAAAGAAAATTTCGTTATAGGAATGACAGAACTAGAAATCAGTCTTTTCATAGAAAATTATTTCCGGTTGAACAAATCAAGCGGACTCAACAGCAAACAGGAAGCTCTCGTAGTTTCTCCAGGCGTATGTTCATCCGGAATTAACACGCTCTCAGGAAATAAATTTGACGGAATCTGTTCAGGAAAAGGTGTTTCTCATGCCAATCCTTTCGGAGCATCCAATGACGTAATCAGGGAACATGATCCTATTATTTTTGATTATGCATTCATTCTCGAAGGTTACCATCTTGACATCACAAGAATGGCAAGCATTGGAAAACCGGCCGATAAAGTAAAAAAAGCATACGAGGCTATGCTGACAATTCATAAAGAAATCATTTCCATGATAAAACCCGGAGCGATATGGGAAGATATTTATTTTCACGCTGAAAAAAGAGCTTCTGAATTCGGTTATTCAAAGGAGTTCATGGGACTCGGTTCCGACAAGGTTCGTTTCGTAGGTCACGGAGTTGGACTTCTTCTAGATGAACCTCCGTTTCTCGCTCCGAAAATGAAATATGAAATAACAGAAGATATGACAATCGCTATTGAACCTAAAGTTTCACTCGAAGGAATCGGCGTCGTCGGAATTGAAGATACTGTACTGGTTAAAAAAGACGGTGCGGAAATAATTACTCCCGCACCACATGATTATATTATAATATGAATTTTCTTTGATTTAATAGAACTTTACCAAAGATAATCCGTATGTATAATTTTCACTTCCACCCCAGTCCTTAAATACAAGATAAATGCAATTCTCATTGCTTATTGCATTTAAATAATCGACTGAATAAGACGAGAAACCCTGTCCTCCGATGTAATTCCATTTTCCGGAAAAATATTTCATGCAGGAACATCTAAGGCTTCCTCCTCCAACTTCTTCTTTGAAAAAGGCAAACAAAGAACCCTGACAGAAAACCAGCTCTCCGTTAGTAGAAGACATGTTTCCATAACATGGCAGGGAACCTAAATCTTTCCAGTTTCCATTTTTGAAAAGTTTGACTGCAGGCTTTGAATTAATTGTTCCGTCTCTGTATAAAACAGCAATCCCTTCATCAGTTTCCGCGAGTTTAGGATATGTGCCTATATCAGAAGAAATTCCCCTGCTGCCCAGATATTTCCATCCCGACACAGAATCATAATATCTTATTGAAGTTTTTCTGCTGAAAGATTCGTCACAATATGAAATGTAAACAGTTCCGGATTCTGAAACTAAAAGATCAATATCAGAGGCATCACCCTCGCTGGCAACGGAATTTCCAAGTGCTTCCCAAACACCTGTTTTCAGGGAACACATGTAAACAACAGCTCCGCCTAAACCATAATCTTTACAAGCAGCGTATATCTTGCCGTTATGAATTTTAATGCTGACATAGTTTGCGGTATCGGAAGAAATTCCTTCAGCTGAACCAAGATAGCTCCAAGATGAACCTGATCCGCTGTATTTAAGCACTACGAGTTTCCCGCCTACAGCAGCACTCCTCATTGCAAGATAAACATTTCCCGAATCATCTGTCGTAATTGATGTAAACATAGCCTTGTCAGAAGAGGTATAAATTGTTTCCCAGGTTTCCCCCGAATCTTCAGACTTTAATACCAATGGCGAATATTTTGTTCTTGATGAAGAATATTTTTCAGAAATATATACACCGCAGGCGACATACATTGTTTTGCTGTAAACAGCTATTGTCGGATCAATTACAAATCCTCCGGCAAAATTTGTTTTTATGTAAGAAAAAGCAGGATTAGCATTTTGATAATTTACTGTAATCGATTTTCTTTCAGCAAGTACCGAATTTTTATCCTTTATAAAAAGATACAAAACCCGTGAACCGTATCTTTCTTTGTCCTGCAAAATATAATGAGATGGTTTCTCAGTTTGCCACCTAGGGTCATCCCTTAACGGCATTATAGATTGATTGTCATCTTCCGGTTTTTTTTCATGAATAAGATAACCGGTAACTTCTCCTTCCGTTTCGATAGAAAATGAAATATCAGGTGAAGTAGTCGGACTATCTCCTTCTATTTCGAATAAAACTATCCTTGCTAATGACTCGGGATCTTTTCCGTAGTTCTGCTCATCGCATCCCATACTAAGCGCTGTAGTCAGCACAAATAGAGACAAAGCTAAAGTCTTTTTCATTATTTTCTCCTGCAATCGCATATATTCAAAAACCCCTTTCAGCTGATTCAACAAAATTGATCAGCAAATTGGTCTTTGTACTTAAAGATTATGCGAAAACAGAGCGGTTCGATTTTTGGCATGGTATCCCCTTTTTGTTTACGCGACAAAAATTGAACAACCGTCATGGTATTCGGACTCCGGATATGATTGAAATCTACCCGTTACCGTAGCGCGACTGTGTCCGGTTCTCACGGACTTCCCCATTTCGAGGACGGTTGAATACTTGCAATGTTTTAATTACCGGTTAATAAGTCTATAAAAAAAATCCGAAATAAGACCATATTCCCATTTCACGAAAAAAAGCATAATCCGCTTGATATTAATATTTTCCTGTGATACTCTAAGTTTTTCAGAGGATAATAATGCAAACAATGGATAATGATCTCCTGTTTGAAATTTTAGAAGGGATCTCTGATGGTGTTTACTTCACAAACATTGAGCGGCAAATAACTTTCTGGAATTCCGGAGCTGAACGCATCACAGGCTTTTCGAGAGATGAAGTTGTTGGCAGCAAATGCTCAGATGACATTCTCCGGCATATAGACGACTCTGGAAAAATTCTTTGTCTTGAAGGATGCCCCCTTCAGGAATCTATTTTATCCGGAAATCAAGTCTCAGCAAATGTCTATGTTCACCATAAGCTTGGACACAGAATCCCCATTCATGTAAAAGTAATTCCAATACGTTCTTCTGAGGGAAACATTTCCGGCGGTGTAGAATTTTTTTCTGAGATAACCAGCCAGCACTCAATGATCGAAGAACTTCAGCTTTTAAGAAAAGATGTATACTTAGACTCTCTTACCGGAATGGGAAACCGGCATTATGGAGAAATGATTCTTGAACAGCTTCATCACAAATTCAAAAAATATGGAACAAAATACGGAATAATATATTTAGATATAGATGATTTTAAAAAATTCAATGATACTTACGGACATGATACCGGAGACTCAGTTCTCCGGGCAATATCACAAAGCGCGATGAACTCTTTACGAAAACTCGATGCACTTGTTCGATGGGGAGGAGAAGAATTTATCGCAGTAATTCCGAACTGCGACTTTCAAATTCTTAAAGAAATAGGAGAACGTATACGGATACTCGTTGCTAATACTTTTCTCCAGGTAGAAAAGCAGAAAACTATTTTTTTTACGGTTTCTCTTGGAGCCTCATTGATCGCAGATGATCTTAGCATTGACGATCTTATTAAAAATGCAGATACTAAACTTTATGAAAGCAAGAAAAACGGGAAAAACAGGCTCACTATATGATAGTATGGGATCAGTCATTAAGTGTCGGCATTGAACAGTTTGACGGTCACCATAAAGAATTAATCCGTATAATCACTGAACTACACAATTCAATGACACGTAATGAAAACAGAGTTTATCTGAAAAATCTCCTTTTTGAACTTGTCAGCTACACCAAATATCATTTTACAGCTGAAGAACGTTACATGCAAAAATATCACTATCAGGAATACGACCAGCATCACGACGAACATATCAAACTGACTTATCAGGTTGAACAGTTTTTGGAAGAATATTCCTTAGGCAAAAAGGATATAGATATTGAACTTTTTGAATTTTTAAAAAAATGGCTTATCAATCATATCCTGGAGACTGACAAAAAAATGGGAATATACCTGCAAAGAGCCGGACTTTCGTGATTCACCAGTCGATCGGAAAATAATCTTTCAGAAATTTACCGCACCAGTGTTTTCCGGTGTTTATACCGTCGAAAAGCGGATCCAAGACACGCGCGGCTCCGTCAACTATATCAAGCGGCGGCTGAAAATCATGCAGTTCCTTTTTTAATTCCGATAAATGAGCCGGATCCTCATCCGTTACCCAGCCTGTGTCAACGGCATTCATATAAATTCCGAATTTTGCAAGACCGGATGCGGAAGTGTGAGTCAGCATATTTAATGCCGCCTTAGCCATGTTAGTGTGCGGATGACGGTCAATTTTCGTGAACCTGTGAAATTTTCCTTCCATTGCAGAAACATTTACAATATGTTTTTGTCCGGTAAAATCGCGTTTCATCATTTCCGATAAGCGGTTACAGAGAACAAAAGGCGCAACCGCATTTACAAGCTGAAGTTCAAGCATTTCAGACGTCGGAATTTCGCCAAGCCGGAGACGCCAGCTGTTTACCGTGCGCAGATCAACCTGCTGCAGGTCGGCATCGAGCTTCCCTGTCGGGAAAACAGCTTCAGAATCAGGAGAATAATCATAGGCATAAGGAATCTGCGAAAGCTTTGCCGGAGCTCTCAGACCGATTCCGGGATTTTTTTCTTCCCATTTTACCGGAATGTTTTTTTCTTCTGCAGAAGCTATTTTAGAAAAAGCATTCAGTCTTCCGGTACAATCGTGATAATGCGAAAGAAGAAGAGCCGCATCAGCATGAAGTTCAGCTGCAGATTTCATTTCATTTTCAAGAAGATGCGCATAAAATCCCGGAGGGCGGCGCACTGTCTGCGCGGCATTGTTTATCAGTATATCCATCCGGTCATAATTCGATTCAACATAACTGCAGAAAATTTCAACGCTCGGAGTATGTCTGAGATCAAGACCGTAAACATGAAGACGGTCTTTCCATTCATGAAAATCTTTTTCTTTCGAATACCTCAAAGCCGAATCAGCCGGAAACCGTGTTGTAGCAATTACACGGGCTCCCGCACGCAGAAGCATCAGAGCTGCGTGATAGCCTATCTTTAGACGAGAACCTGTTATTAGAGCGGTTTTCCCTCTCAAGTCTGCCGACTGAAATCTTTTCGAATAATTCAGTTCCGCACATTCCGGACACATGGAATCATAGAAAAAATGAAGATCAAAATATTCTTTATCGCAGATATAACATGTTTTCGGTGAAGATAATTTTTTTATGAATTTGCTGCTGTCAGAAAGTTCAATCTGCAAGGGAGCTGAAAACACAGAGGATTCTCTTGCGCTTCTGATTCCGGTCGCGGCATTTGCCGAACGGACTTCTTTTCTCTTTTCTTTCTTTCTATTAATCTTTGCTTCTTTTTTTCTTTTTCTGTCATCATTTATATCAGGACGGGATAATTTTCCCGCAGCCTTTATAAGAGCTATTCTCTTTTCATCCGGCACTTCAGATAGAAAGGAACTGTTTTCAAGAAGAGTGTTTAGTACTTCCGTTACTTCTTCAATTTTCTGAAGAGAAGGTTTCTTTATATTGTTATCAGCAGACATTTAATTCCCGTTTTTATTTGAACTCGTCAAAAAGATGTTCGAGCCCGTTAAGTTTAATTTCATACGCTGCAGCCATCATCTGACCGAGCTCTCCTTCGGGCAATCCTTTTTGTTTAAACCATATATAATATTCTTCGGGAATATCGATGAGCCGCTTACCCTCATATTTTCCGAAAGGCATTCTGCAGGTTCCTATTTTCAAAAACTGCATTGGATCAGAAATCAATTTATTATTTCTCCGCCTTCTTGTTTTTAAATGACAGAATATAAGTCAGACCGTTCTCCGAGATGATATCAACACTTCCCTGCATCTGTTTTTCTATAATACTGAAAATCGTAGTCATTCCGAGAGAAGCAGTCTCACGGACATCGAAATCTTTGGAAAGACCTTTTCCGTCATCGGATATTATAAGAATCAGTGAACCGTCTTTTTCTTTTTTTAATGAAACTGTTATACGCCCTTTTGCTCCAGGCAAAAAAGCATGCTTGAAGGAATTTGTTATAATTTCATTGATTACAAGTCCGAGCGGAATAGCCGAATCAATCGAAATTTCTGTATCGGCAATTTCAAAAACAACAGCGATATTGTTATTTGCAGCGGAGTTATAATTTGCAATCAGAGAAATCAGCTCTTCAATATATTCTTTAAAATTTATTTTTGAAAGATTTTTTGACTGATAAAGTTTCTCATGGACAAGCGACATAGTCTGTATTTTAGATACGATGTTCTTCGCGAAAGCGGAAACTTTTTCGTCTCCGATTTTGCGTGATTGCATCTGTATAAATGAAGAAATTATCTGCATGTTGTTTTTTGTTCTATGATAAAGCTCTCTTATCAGAGTTTCTTTTTCGTTCACAGACGCAGCCAAAGCTTCTCTATCTTCGATCGCGGAAGTAATATCCTTACACAAAGATACTATAGAAAGAAGCTTTCCTTCGTCTGAAACAATAGGGGTATTGGTCCATCCGCAAACTATTATCTTTCCGTCTTTGCGCGAGTTTTCAATAATTGTATAAACGCTTTCTTTTTTATCCGCAATCATCTTCTGTATTTCTGAAAAATGAACAGAGGATGTTTCAGTCATCAAAAATCCGGCATTCCGCCCCTTTACGTCTTCTTCTGTATAACCGAATATTTTCTCAGCTGCCGGATTAAATTCAGAAATAATAAAATTATCATCCCATTGTATAACTCCGGTGGGAGTATTTTTTATATGCGATCGCAGTTTGAATTCTGATTCACGAAGAGCTTCTTCAGTCTTTTTTCTGAGACTGATTTCTTTGCGAAGCTTTATTATCCACATAAACAAAACAAAACAAACTAGCGCGGCGGAAAGAAATATTTTCAAGACAAGACTGTAATCAAACTTATGCTCATATCTTATAGGAACCCATTTATAATAAATAGCATTTCTTTCTTCTTCCGTAATCGAATCCAGTGCTTTTTCAAGTATCCGTGCAAGTATCGGCCAATCATTTCTGACTGCCATAGCCTGGGCATTTATATACGGAGCTTCACCGGCAATTTTCAAATTATGAATTTTGAGCTTTGCCATATAATATCCGGTAACAAGCATGTTATCGATAAAAGCAAAAGCTTTTCCTTCACTTAAAGCGATCAGACCTTCTTCGGCACTGTTTACTTTAACAAGATTAATCTTCGGAATATCTTTTGCAATCCATTCTCCCATTGCGTATCCGTCAACCACAGCTACATCTTTGCCTTCAAGCTCCTTTAAAGAAGAAATATAGGTCACATCAGAATGAGTAACAATAACAATCGGAATTTTCATGTAAGGCTTTGTAAATTCCCAGAACTCAAGCCGTTCGGGAGTTACCGTTACGGATGTGGTCATATCAATTTCGTGTTTTTTCAGGCGGGAATAAGCTTCCTGCCAAGAAAGTCCCGAAATGCGTTCAAATTTGATGCCAAGCCTGGATTCAATGACAGTCAGATAATCATGGGTTATTCCGGCGCTTCTTCCTTCTTCATCAGCAAATTCTACAGGCGGCCATCCCGGATCCTGAACAACTGTTATTTTTTGATGTGTTTTCAGCCATTCCCTTTCCTCCAAGGAAAGCCCGATACTTTCTTGAGCTGAGAGTTTAATCAAAAAAACACTGAATAAACTCAAAAAAAGAGTAAATAGCGCTTTTTTGGATAAATTCATATTATGTTGCCGTTTCATATTACAGATTAATTACATTTTTCATTAATAGTCAAACCAAATTAAATCTATTATGTCTTGACACTCAAAGTTTTGCTGTTACTAAAGAACCATGAAAAACGTACTTTTTATTTCAATCAGCGTTATGCTGTTTTTTTCAGCCAGCGGATGCTCAGATACTTCTTTCGGCAATGACTTATGGGATAATGTAACATCCTCAAAAATTACATCTGACAAACAGATTACTTCTTTTACCATAAACGGATATAAGGCAAGAATAACCGGCACTACAGTTAAATCAGTTCTTCCGCTTGGAACATCTGCTACGTCACTAGCACCTGTTATAACTCATAATGGTGCCGCAATTTCTCCCGAATCCGAAACAGCTCAGGATTTCTCCAATCCAGTAACATATACAGTAACCGCCACAGACGGAACGACAGAACAATATACTGTTTCGGTAACAGTTCTTGACGCAGCCGGAATGAAAAATGCAAATCTCTCCGTTCTCAGAGTAAAAAAGGGAAAGCTTCAGCCTGCACTAAATGATTCCATAAAGGATTATCTCGACGCCCCGATTCCTTTTTCTGATTCCGCAAATCCCGCGTATAATGACAAACAATCCAATTCGCTTATAGCAGATCCCGAAATACTGATAGCAACCATGAAGATGGAATTAGAAAGTAACGGAAAAGTTTCCGTAGAAAATGCCACTGAGCATGTTTTTCCGGAGATAGAAGTGGGGCCTAATAAGGTGACTATCATAGTAACTGCCGCCGATAAAACAACAACTAAAAAGTATACTGTAAACATGTACCGTGCGATACCGATCTTTAAAACCGGCGCAGAAAAATATGACGGTATGAATGAATTTGAAGATGCTGCGACACAAAGAGGCGTCAGCTGGCCTAATCCAAGGTTTAACAGAAGATCAACAATTTTAATAGATGCAGGTATTGAAAAAGAACAAAACTATATCGAAGATCATTTAACTGGATTAGTTTGGCTGAATCAAACTACTGACAATTCTATAATTTTGAGAGATCCATATAGTTATGAAGATGCTGTGTCAAAAGTTTTTGGAATCCCTCAATTAGGAAGTTCTTTATATGAATGGCGCCTTCCAAATATTCGCGAGATTAGAAGTCTTGCAAATTATTGTAAAAACGGCAACAATTATCTTAACGGTGTTTTAGATAACTTCAATATAAACTATGAATATTGGTCATCTACAATTTTTACGGGAGAGACTAATAAAGCTTTCTCTTTTGAAACAAAAAACAACCGGTCTAATATAATAGATGATATAACAGTTGAAAAATATTTATTTATAGTCGGAGGAAATTCTCAAGTTTTACCGGCAACAGGACAAAAACAAACTGATCCTTATATACTTGGTGATGACGGAAATTTACATAGAGGTGTCGTATGGCCGACTACTCGTTTTTATAAATATAATGAAAATGAAAACAGTCCCATAGTTGATAATATGACCTCTCTCATGTGGTATCCTTCTTCCTTTTTTGTACCTGCAGAATCTGAAAATTTATGGAATTCATCTTTAACTACAGTAGATACAAAAAATCAATATGGTTTTTCAGACTGGTTTATTCCGAACGTGAATGAAATTGAAACTTTAACTAATTACTCTTCTGATAGTCTTGATTGGCTCAATTCGTATATTAACCTCAATAGTACACCGCTATGGACTTCAACATCCTTCAGTGAAGTAGAGGCATATGCTCTTAATTTTAATGCTCAGTTTATTTCATATGGATATAAAGATTCTCTTAGCTACTACGTTCTCCCCGTTCGTCAGGCAAAAATAATAAATTATTAGGACAACAAAATGGTAAAACACATAGTAATGTGGCGCTTAAAAGAAAATTCGTGCGGCAACAGCAAAGAAGAAAATAAGAAGCTGATAAAAGAAAAACTCGAAGCACTTGCCGGCCGAATTGAAGGACTCATCAAAATTGAAGTCGGTTTTGATTTTTCAAACACTGAGAGCAGTTATGACATCTGCCTTTATTCGGAATTTGAATCAAAGCAGGCGCTGGATAACTATCAGGCTCACCCCGAGCACAAGGCTGTTATGCCTTTTATTCTCGAAGCGAGAACTGACAGAATCGTAACCGATTACGAAATATAATTATTTTCTCTCGGAATTTTTTCCGGAAAGAGCCGAACTGACATCAGAAATCTTTTTCTTTTCGGAAAAAACGCTTCTTCTGAAAAAAGATGCCGTTTTCATTGCGCGGGAAACTGTTTCCGCGTCTATGAGACCATCTGAATTCAATCTTCCCCATATCTCATGCGGACCCTGACCTATTCTCCAGAATGACACATTGCGGATTTCTTTTCTTCTGTATAGCTTAAGTTTTTCCGATAAAGAGAATTCATTGTCAAAATAAATAACTTTACGCGATTTTCCGATTTTGTAGACGAGAAACGGATTACGGCTGTTGTAAACCTTTGTCCGCTTTTTTGATGCTAATGCGCGTGTCTCTTTATAACGTACCGAGCGGCTCGCTCTCTTCGACCATTCACGCCCGTAAAGAGGAAGTCCCATAATCAGTTTTTCTTTAGGTATAATCGACGCAGAATATTCCGCGACTTTTGCGCACCATTCGTATGATGCTACAGGTCCGGGCTTGCTTCTGCTCCAGTGTTCATCATACGCCATGATTATGATTCTATCGGCAATGTTTGATATTAATGAATAATCATAAGCATCATCAGGCGAAGAGCTTCTCTTTGCCGGCAGGGCAACACTCAGTATTTTTTCTTTCGAAAGCATTTTTTTCAAATCAGAAAGAAATGAAATGAAATCATCTTTCTGCGCTGAAGATACATGTTCAAAATCGATCTGAACTCCGTCAAAATCTTCCGATGCAGATATAATCGAGTTAAGAAGATTTGCCCTTTTTTCAGAATCTTTTTCAAGAATGTCTTTAGTTAGAGAGCTTCCGGTAAGTTCGGAAATTACTATATGCACGCGGGGAAATCCCTTTCTAAGATCTATTCTCGGACGAGGTGTTTTTTCAGAAAGAGTTCCGTCTGCTTTCACCCAAAGGCTGAAATAACCTATGTCGGAAAAAGGCTCTCCGCCTTTAAGCATCTTCTCTTCGCCGCGCATAAGATATCCCCATACCTCGCGGAAAGGAATAACTTCTTCCTTTATTTTATTTGAAACAGATTTTACACTTGGCAAAATCACAAACGGGAAAAGTAATAATATTAATACTGCTGTTTTTTTCATGTTATCCGGATACCGTATTTTCGGCAGAATTTGCGCCTTATTATAAAGAATTGTTAAGGTATTTATTTTTTAAATCAACATATTTTCGGGCAGAATCGGTTATTGAGAATACTTCCTCATCAGTCAGACTTCTGATTACCCGCGCGGGAGAACCTATTATAAAGGAACGCGGCGGAAATTTTTTATCCGGCGTAACTATTGAACCTGCTGCAACCAGCGAATGGTCTGAAATTTCAGAACAATCAAGTATTATTGATCCCATTCCTATCAGGCAATTATTTCCGATGACACATCCGTGAATGATTACATTATGACCGACAGTCGTATTGCTTCCGATAAATGTACCTTCATTTCTGGTGTTCACATGAATAGTCGTAAGTTCCTGAATGTTGCTTCCGCTGCCTATTTCTATTCTGTTGATGTCGCCGCGTATAACGGAATTATGCCACACAGACGAATCTTTTCCAATGGCGACATTTCCTATCACGCGGCTTCCATCAGCAAGAAAAACTCCCTCTTCTATCTCAGGAAGTTTTTCTTCAAACTTATAAATCATTTAATATCTTTGCTTCCTTCGTTTCCGACAAGACCAAAGCCTTCAAATGAAACTTCACTGAACCACGGAAACTGCGTTCCAATCAATGGAACAGTAATAAAATCGTTCATTTCGATATGAATCCATCTGAAGCCGAGACGTCCGTCTATGTTTTCCATAGGAAGAAAACCCCATTCACGGCTGTCCGAACTATTGTCGCGGTTATCCCCCATTGCGAAATAAAATCCTTCCGGAATGGTAATTTCTCTGAAAGCATCCCGTGTCATGAGTTCATATCCCATATCATCATCTTTCTTGTTTTTAGCTTCTTCCAATTGAGCAAATTCGTTTTCCGGATTTAACGGATCTCTATAATCTTCAAATCTTATCAGATGTTTTATTCCAAGAAGATCTTCTTCATAATAAACAAAATTTTCTTCTCTCTTGATAAACTTAAGCGGTAGAAGTTTTCCGTTTATTGTAAGTCTGTTATTCTTCATGGATATTTTATCACCCGGAACACCGACTATTCTTTTGGTATATTCAGGAACATTATATATCCATTTCATAAATGGAATAAATCCTTCGTCTTTTTTATCAGCCCCGATTACGTTTTTTCCGGGATATTTAAAAGAGATGATTTCTCCTCTCTGCGGTTTCTGCCATCTAATCAAATGAGATGTCGAAAACGGAATTTTGAGACTATATGCGAGCTTGTTCGCAAAAAGATGATCTCCGACTCTCAATGTAGTTTCCATCGATCCGGTCGGAATTCTGTAATTTCCGAAAACCGAAGACCGCAGTGCAAGAAAAAGAAGAATCAAAAAAGCATACTCTGTTAATGTTTTCAGAAATGACACTTCCTTCTGCGGAACACCTTTCTGTATCAGAAACCTGCACACAGGACCGAATTTTACGGTTTTTCCCTTCTTTTTTGATCTAATTCTTTTAAAAACTTTTTTTATCTTATTAAACATATTATCTCCGCTACGAAGCAATACTAATGGTCCTTTAATCTCATGAGTCAAGAATAATATTCTGACTATATTCAGCTGATTTATCCCAGGAATCTGAATTACGACAAATAATCCGTTTTAATTCTTCCCATTGATCTGTAAATATTAGTCTTCGCATGCGGATTTTTCTCTGCCAGTTCATTTATCAGCTTTTTTATAAAATGCCGGTTCTCGCCTTCGTTGAACGGACAAGGACTTATCTGAACTCCTAGGTCAAGAAGTTCGGCATATTTTGCTATGTCTTCTTCTTCAATTTCGGCAAGCGGTCTTATTATGCGAAGTTCGCCTCCGAAAAGAGAAACATTCGCCGGCATGGTTGATATATTTCCGTGAAAACTCATATTCATTAAAAGTGTTGAAATCATATCATCCAGATTGTGCCCTAAGGCCAATTTTGCGCAGTTCAATTCGCGCGCAAGTTTGAAAAGCGAATTTCTTCTGTGAAGAGCGCAGACATAGCATCTGTCCTTTGCTTCATCACGCGTCAGATCAATTTCCGCCATACGGTGAATAAATCCGATAGAACGTTCATCACAGAATTCCTTTAAACGCAAAGGATCTATTTTGTTTGGTATTCCGGCAAGTTCGATGTATGCGGCAGTTGTTTTAAATTTTACGGGGATTCTCCGCATTTTTTCGGCAAGAATATCTATCATCGCGAGAGAATCTTTTCCGCCTGAAAGCCCTGCAAGGACATGATCGTTTGGATCAATCATTTGATATTTGAAGATAGTTTTTCCCGCCTGTTTGCGGATATCCCTGATGAGTTTTTTTTCTGAATATTCCATAAAGTCAAAAGAAAGTACACGTTTCGGCTGGCAATAAATATTTGGCTTAAAAAATGGAAACCGCCTAAGCGGTTTCCTGTAAAATCACATTGTGCTCAAAATCGCCTTTTTCTTTTCTTCAAAATCCTGAGGAGAAATGAGACCGGCATCAAGCATATCTTTGAGCTTTTTCAGTTTCAGCATCGGATCATCCTGTGATGCAGCCTGACCTGCCCCGGCCGCAACTCCGGCCATATTTTGTCCGAAACCCATTCCGACGCCCATTCCCATCATCATTCCCGGAGCACCGTCGTTTCCGGCTGCGGTTTTCATAGCATCAAGCTGCTGAAGCTGTGCGAAACTTACGCCCGCGGCATTTGCCGCCTGAGCTTCCGCCTGCATGTCAGCAATGCGTCCGATTCTGCGCATTGTATCTTCATCAAAATCTGTCCCTTCAATTCTGAAATCAGCAAGTTCGAAACCGAGAACCGAGAATTCTTTCTTTAAGTTTTCTTTGACGCCGGCAGAAATTTCTTCACGTTTTTTATCAATCTCACCATAACTGAGACCGCTTTCAGCAAAATAGTCTACAATCGGCTGAGAAAGACGCGCTGAAATAACAGGTCTGATATCATCAGCATAAAAATCGTCGCTTCCGCCTACAACACTTACAAAAAAGAGTTTAGGATCAGTTACTTTAAATGAGTAGTTTCCTCTCGCGCGAAGCCCTACCGGAAACTTGTAAACAGGGTCATTATACTTAATTACAGAAGGCGTTCCCCATTTCTGATCAAGAAAAACGGTTTTTCTGTAGAAATATAATCCGACTTTATGTTCACTTTCAAACGCCTGAAGAAACTTCTTCAGATTCGTCCAGAAAGGAATATTTGCCGTTTTGAGTTCATAAAGACCTTCTTCATCAAAAACGCCTTCAACCTTACCCTGATAAACAAAAATACAGCCCTGACCGGGACCTACAATCAGTTTTGAAGCATTTTTAATTTCATCATTGTTTCCGCTCCAGCGGTAGAAGATTGAACTCGGATCCGGATCTTCCCACTGAATGACGGAACGTAGCTGACCTTTAACATCTGTGAATTTATCAAATAATCCCATGTTTCCTCCGTAGAATTGGGCTATCATAGAAAAGATTTCAGCAAAATCAAGCAATATTAATTTTCTAAAATCATTCGACTCCTTATCAATATAACATATAGTATTGATTTGGTCACTAACCGGAACTCTGTTTTACCTATTATGACTTGACATTTAAAGTTTTGCTATCATTAAAGAACCATGAAAAACGCACTATTTACTTTAATCAGCATTATGCTGTTTATTTCTGCAAGCAGATGCTCCGACACTTCTTTCGGCAATGACTTATGGGATAATGTAACATCCTCTAAAATTACATCTGACAAACAGATTACTTCTTTTTCCATAAACGGATATAAAGCAAGAATAACCGGCACTACAGTTAAATCAGTTCTTCCGCTTGGAACTTCTGTTACGGCACTTGCGCCTGTTATAACTCATAATGGAGCCGCAATCTCCCCCGAATCCGGAGCAGCCCAGAATTTCACAAATCCTGTAACGTACACTGTAACCGCCACAGACGGAACGACAGAACAATATACTGTTTCGGTAACAGTTCTTGACGCAGCCGGAATGAAAAATGCAAATCTCTCCGTTCTCAGAGTA
>Ga0208195_1002861_pt1 | contig 15437 bp, 15 predicted proteins | sample AD_UKC077_MetaG_FD_184441 | JGI IMG/M metagenome (GOLD analysis project Ga0208195, IMG submission 184441) | Active sludge microbial communities of municipal wastewater-treating anaerobic digesters from USA - AD_UKC077_MetaG (SPAdes) (version 2) | ecosystem: Engineered > Bioreactor > Anaerobic >...
AAACGATAAGGGCTGATGTTTATCTCGATAATGCTAAGGCTGATAAAGCTTTACTTGAAGCTGAGCTAGCAAAACTAGAAAAAGAAATCGCCGAAAAAGAAAAAGAATTAGCGGGGCAAAAAGGACAATCTGTTTCTCTGTCTCGAGATATTGCCATCTTAACTTCGCAAATTCAAAAATCCAAATTAGACATCAAGGCTAAAAATTTAGTTATCCAAAAATTGGGTGGCGAAATTTCAAATAAGAATCAAGAAATTAGCGCCTTGTCTGTCAAAATAGATAGAGAAAAAGAATCCCTGGCTCAACTATTGAGGAAAGAGAGAATGATTAATGACAGAGATATAATTTCTTTAATTTTATCTAAAGATAATATATCTGATGTCTATGACGACATTGAAGCTTTCTCGTCTATAAAAAAGGGTATTCAGGAATCAATTAACGAAATAAGAAACATGAAAGATTTAACTGAGGCTGAAAAATTGGCTTTGGAAAAGAAAAAAGATGAGGAGACTGATACTAAATATGAATTAGAAAGAGATAAGGCTAAAGTTGAAACAAGCGAAGCTGAAAAACAAAGACTGTTGTCTATTAGTAAAAATAAAGAAGCCGAATATCAAAAAGTTCTTCAAGAAAAAGCTCAGAAAAGGGCTCAGATTTTGGCTGCTATATTTAGTCTAGCCGGTGGGGGTTCTACAAAAATAAATTTTGAGACAGCCTTAGTTTATGCTAGGGAAGCTCAGAAACTGACAGGCATAGATCCTGCTTTCCTTTTAGCTGTCTTAACACAAGAAAGCAATTTGGGAGCTAATGTTGGGCAGTGTTATTTAACAGACACTAAAACAGGCGCCGGGATGAACCCTAAGACAGGCAAAACTTATCCAAATGTTATGAAGCCAATGGGCTTACCGGGACGAAAAGGAGATATTGATGACTTTTTCTTAATCACCGCTGCCGTTGGCCGTGATCCATACAAAACACTTGTTTCTTGTCCAATTGCTGGAGTGGCCGGCTATGGTGGGGCAATGGGACCAGCTCAATTTATTCCTTCAACTTGGGGTGGGTATAAAAATAGATTAAAAAATCTCTTGGGACACGATGCTGACCCTTGGAATCCAAGAGATGCATTTATGGCTTCGGCTACCTATTTGACAGACCTTGGAGCGGTGGGTAATAGTGCTAGTGCTCAGCACAAAGCAGCTTGCCGTTATTACGGAACAGGGGGGGCCACCTGCTCGTATAGTAATAGTGTTATGCGTCATAAATTAACCATTCAATCTAACATAGATTTATTGCAAGATTAAAATAATTGTGCTAGTATACGAAAACATATGAAGAAAGATATACACCCAAAATATAATGATAAAGCCAAAGTAACCTGCGCTTGCGGAGCTACTTTTACAGTTGGTTCAACAATGGATGAAATAAATGTAGAAATTTGTAGTCAGTGCCATCCTTTCTATACTGGTAATGAAAAAGTCTTAGACACCGCCGGCAGGGTTGATAAGTTTAAGAAACGAGTCGCCGCTTCAAAAGCTAAAAAATAGATACTTTTAAAATAGCTCTTTTATATTTATAAAAGGGTTATTTTTATTGGTCTTTAATCTTTTTAAGATTTATAATAATAAAAGCACTTGTCCCGTTGTAAATTTTTGATTAATATCGTATTAAATCAAAGAACACACGAGACAACAAAAAAAGATTTCAAAAAATAATTATTATCAAAATTTAAAATGTAATGGAAATAGATTTAGAACAATTAAAGAAAAATTATAAAACGACATACTTTGCAGAAGAATATGAGCGTCTTTTGAGAGAAGAAGAAAAAACCAAAGAGATGATAGCTGAAAATCCGGAACTAAAAGAATTAGCCGAAGAAGAATTGTCTAATCTAAACATTCAAAAAGAAGCTCTGGAAAAACAAATAGAAGAGATATTAAAGAAAGAAGAGGAGGAAGAAGAATTCCCAAATGAAATAGTCTTAGAAGTTAGAGCTGGAGCTGGAGGAGATGAAGCTTCTTTATTTGCTTATGAGCTGGCAGAAATGTATTTGAAATTTGCCGAGAATAAGGGTTGGCAAACTAAAAAATTAGGAGAATCTATCAATGAAGTTGGGGGATACAAAGAGGCTTCTTTTGAATTCAAGGGACAAGATGTTTATAAATTACTTCGTTTTGAAACGGGTGTTCATCGTGTCCAAAGAGTCCCAGTGACAGAAAAAAATGGACGCATCCATACATCCACATCTTCTGTAGCTATTTTACCAATCAGAAAAAAAACAAGTATTGTCATCAATCCTACTGATATAGAAATGGAGTATTCTCGTTCCGGTGGAGCCGGCGGGCAAAATGTGAACAAGGTTGAAACAGCTGTTAGACTAATTCACAAACCAACGGGCATTGATGTTCGTTGCACGACAGAAAGAAAACAATTAGCTAATAGAGAAAAAGCAATGCAGATTTTAATTTCTAAATTAGAGATGTTAAAAGAGCAAGAAGAAGCCGAGAAATATTCATCCGAAAGAAAAGAGCAAATTGGGACAAGTGACAGAAGTGAAAAAATCAGAACATATAATTTTCCACAAGACAGAGTCACAGATCACCGAATTAAAGAATCGTGGTCTAATCTGCCATCTATTATGGAGGGCAATATTGAAAAGATTATAGAAGCATTGTCTGGTGGTTTGACTAAGGGGGAGTAATATAATATAGTCTAAGGGAATTTAAACTATGTTTTTATGGAAAATTTATTATCGCTCCTACTTGCCTTAGATGTTATATTCTGGGCCTGCTTAATACTTGGATTGCTCCACATTATCTAATCCAGGGTTGCATTTCTCAAACCGCCCCTTGTGGCGGTTTTTGCTATTGCTTTTATTTTTCTTTACTGTTATAATCCCGCCAGTAGTTTGCTTATGTTTTGGTATCTTTCATTCCTTCGTATGTGTAAACATTGAGGCATGTAAATGAAATCGGGCTATGCGATTACATTTATAAGTTAGTTTTCTCCGCGTGGTTGGTATGCAAGTATAACTATGTGGAGCACAATTGTCATATATGGCAAAAAAGTTATATGTTGGAGGTCTTCCTTACAAGACTACCAACGATGAGCTTAAAGCTCATTTCAGTTCTGCCGGAGCAGTTGCTTCAGCAACAATTATTATGGATAAGATGACCGGCCGTTCAAAGGGATTTGGTTTCGTTGAAATGGAAAACGATGCTGATGCAGAAAATGCAATCTCAATGTTTAACGGTAAAGATTTCGATGGTAGAAATCTTACAGTTAACGAAGCTCGTCCAATGGAAGAAAGACCAGCTAGATAATAAAAGAATTGAAAATAAAACCCCGCTAATTGCGGGGTTTTATTTTTGTTTGCAAGTTTAAGTGTTTTTTGATATATTTCTTATGTTATTTGAAAAAATTGTAGTTAGATATTCTCTTATGGAAACCGCCACACAAAGAATAGCTTCCACAAAAGAGTACGCAAAATTTTTTGCTAAAAATTTTGCTCAAAGACTCTTCGCCGTCGCTCGAGCTAGCCTCTTTTGTGGAACTATTCTTCTTGTGGCTCATAGCTTAACCGAGCGGAAAAGATTATTGTCCCAAATAAAAATAAATAAATTGTTTACATATGCGTGTATAGTAGAGTGGTAGAACGCTGTCCTGATATATCCATATAAATGCGTCGTTCGTCAAAAATAAAAATAAATAAATTGTTTACACATGCGTGTATAGTAGAGTGGTAGAACGCTGTCCTGATATATCCATATAAATGCGTCGTTCGTCAAAAATAAAAATAAATAAATTGTTTGCATATGCGTGTATAGTTCAGTGGTAGAACGCTGTCCTGATAAGACAGAGGTCCTTGGTTCGATTCCAAGTACACGCACAATTTATTATTTATTTTTATTTTCTGACTCACTAGCATTTAATGCAAAAAAATTCAAAAAATTTAATAGACCAAATGATCAGGCTAAAGAAAAAAGATAAGGCCGAGCACTTGGGCTATTTTTTTAAGACAGGTAAAGGACAATACGGAGAAGGGGACTTGTTCTTAGGAATTAGTGTTCCAAAAACAAGAGAACTAATTAAAGATTATACTCATCTTGATTTGAAAGAAATATCAAAACTTCTGTCTAATAAGTATCACGAAATTAGACTAGCGGGACTTTTAATTTTAGTCAAAAAATATCAAAAAGGGGAGGGCAGGGAAAAAGAAAAAATCTTTAATTTCTATTTAAAAAATTCAAAAAATATAAATAATTGGGACTTAGTAGATTTATCAGCCTATCACATAGTTGGAGGTTATCTGTTTGATAAAGACAGAAAGATTTTAGAAAAATTAGCTCAGTCTAAAAATTTATGGCAAAAAAGAATCGCCATTGTTTCAACTTTCGCTTTTATAAAAGCCGGTGAATATTTGCCGACATTTAAAATAGTAGAGATTCTAATGGAAGATAGAAATGATTTGATTCACAAAGCTTGTGGCTGGATGCTAAGAGAAGTTGGTAAGAAAGTTTCAGAAGAGGAATTAAAAAAATTCTTAGATAAATGGGGGACAAAGATGCCAAGAACAATGCTTCGTTATTCCATAGAAAGATTTGGGGAAAAAGAAAGACTCTATTATTTAAATAAAAAATAATTATTTAATCTCTAAATCTAATAAATTGTTAAACCGATTATTCTGTATTGACAAAGGGTTTTTAAGTTGTATAATAAAGAAAACCAATTAAAATATTAAAATATGGAAATCATCTTCTATGTCCTGTTTTTCTCAATAACCGGTTTTTCTATCTTCTGTATTGTATGGCCTCTTTTCTCAAAAGGTCCCGAGTTAATTGAAGGAAAAGTCTTGGACCTAAAAAAAGACAAGGAGCTGTGTCCCAGCCCTGTCTCTGAATTAGATCCCATGCCTGTAACTCAATTTTATATTGAGGTTCCTATTTATGTCCTCAAATTAAAAACAGAGGCAAAAAACATTTTTTATTTCAAAATGACTCGTGAAGATTACGAGGACTTGAAACATAAAAAAATAATAGGAGAGAAAATAAAAATTCTTTTCAGTAGAGATTTAACAAATCTCTATCTAAAAGAGTGGTACAAGATATAAAATAGCCTGTATTAAATTACAGGCTATTTATTTTTGCTTGTGATTAGCTTACCATCAATTTCGCGGTCGCGAATCTGGTGGTAATAAAAAAGTCTGAACTTTTTAGTAAGCCTTTTGGATACCATCAATTTCGCGACCGCGAATAAAGTTTAACTTTCTTTTTTACCCAACTTACGCTATCGCGCAGTTTGGGTATTTTTTCTTTTTACCAATCTATACAAACTTAGCTATGGCTAAATTTGTATAGGTCAAGCAAAAACTCGTAAAATGGTAATCAGTAAAAAAATATCAATTTAAGCTGTTGCTTTTAAGTGATTTTTTTAGTATAAATATATTACACAAAAGGGAATTTTTCCTTTTTTTATTATTATTTTTAATCACTAAATTTTTTAGATATGGCGACAGCAAAAAAGAAAAAATATGTTTACGCTTTTGAGGAAGGGAACAAGGATATGAGAGAAATTTTAGGAGGCAAGGGAGCCAACTTGGCAGAAATGAAAAGTCTTGGCATAAATGTTCCTCCTGGATTTACGATTACAACTGAGACTTGCAAAATATACAACGATTCTGGAAAAAAATTATCCACGGAAATAGATGCTCAAATAAAAGAGAAATTAATTGACCTAGAAAAAAAGATGGGTAAGAAATTAGGAGACGCTAAAACACCTCTACTTGTTTCTGTTCGTTCTGGAGCGGCTGCCTCAATGCCCGGCATGATGGATACAATCCTAAATTTAGGATTAAATGATAAATCAGTTATTGGACTGGGGGAGGTTACTGGCAACCCTAGATTTGCCTGGGATTCATATCGTCGTTTAATTCAAATGTTTGGTAATGTCGTCTTGGAAATTGAACACTCAAAATTTGAGCACATTTTAGAGGAAGTTAAAAAAGCCAAAAAAGCTAAATATGATACAGATTTAAAAACTGCTGATTTGGAATTGATTGTTAAGAAATACAAAGAGATGATAAAGAAGGAAACCAAAAAAGAGTTTCCCGAAGAGCCACAAAAACAATTAGAATTAGCCATCCGTGCAGTTTTTGATTCTTGGAATAACTACAGGGCTATAAGATACAGAGAAATAAATAATATTAAAGGATTACTTGGAACAGCTGTTAATATCCAAGCTATGGTTTTCGGAAACCTTGGAGAAGATTCAGGTACAGGAGTCTGTTTTACCAGAAACCCATCAACTGGAGAAAATAAATTCTATGGTGAATACTTAATGAATGCTCAAGGAGAAGATGTTGTGGCTGGAATTAGAACTCCATTACCAGTTACTAGCTTGCAAACACAAAATCCAAAAGTATACAAAGAATTAGTTTCTATTTGTAACAAAGTTGAAAAACACTATCGTGATATGCAAGATATGGAGTTTACAATAGAAAGAGGAGTTTTGTATATCTTACAAACCAGAAACGGTAAAAGAACTATCGCTTCAGCCGTTAAAGTAGCTGTTGATTTGGTTAAAGAAAAATTAATCACCAAAGAAGAAGCACTACTTCGAATTGAACCAATTGAATTAAACAATTTATTACACAAACAATTTGATCAAAAAGCTTTAGCCAAGGCAGATCCTATCACTGCTGGATTACCAGCTTCTCCTGGAGCAGCTGTTGGAGAGATTGTTTTCTCAGCTCCTGTTGCTTTTGAAAAAGCTAAAGCTGGAAAAAATGTTATTTTAGTCCGAACAGAAACATCTCCAGAAGATATTGATGGGATGCATAGCGCTAAAGGAATACTAACAGCTCGTGGAGGCATGACCTCACACGCTGCCGTTGTGGCCCGTGGTATGGGAACTTGCTGTGTGGCTGGATGTGCTGATATCACAATTGATGAAAAAGCTAAAACACTTTCTATCCGAGGCAATAAGACTAAATTAAAAGAGGGTGATTTTATATCACTAGATGGAACAACTGGAAAAGTTTATAAAGGAAAGATTGAAACAAGAGAGCCAGAACTTTCCGGAGATTTCGCCAAATTGATGTCTTGGGCTGATGAAATAAGAAAATTGGAAGTTAGAACTAATGCTGATACTCCAAAAGATGCCGAAATGGCTAGGAAGTTTGGAGCAGAGGGTATAGGACTTTGCCGAACAGAGCATATGTTTTTTGAAGAGAAAAGGATTAAAGCTGTTAGAGAAATGATATTGTCTGACAACATAGAAAGCCGACAAAAAGCACTTGCTAAAGTTGAACCATTTCAAGAGAAAGACTTCATTGAGCTATTTCACACAATGGATGGTTTTCCAGTAACTGTTAGATTCTTAGATCCTCCACTTCATGAATTCCTACCTCAAAAAGAAAAAGATATTGCCGATATTGCTAAAGAAATGAAAGTTAAACCTAGCGTTTTGAAGGAAAAAATTGCTGAATTACATGAATTCAATCCGATGCTAGGACATAGAGGTTGCCGATTAGGTATAACTTTCCCTGAAATATATGATATGCAAACAAGAGCGGTCATCAATGCTGCTATAAAAGTCAGCCAAAAGTGTCCAGTTTGTGGCAAAAAGCATAAAGTTACTCCTGAGATAATGATTCCACTTGTAGCAACGACAAAAGAGTTTTCTATCTTAAGAGAAAATGTTATCAAAATTGTAGAGGCTAGATTAAAAGAAGCTAAGATTAAGATGGATTACAAAGTTGGAACAATGATTGAGGTTCCTAGAGCGGCTTTAGTTGCTGATAAGATAGTCCAAGCTGGTGCCGAATTTTTCTCTTTTGGAACAAACGATTTGACCCAAATGGGAGCTGGTATATCAAGAGACGACGCTGGAAAATTCTTAAAAGAATATGTCGCTAAGGGAATATATGAATATGACCCATTTGATTCTTTGGATCAAGAGGGAATAGGCGAATTGATAAAGATTGCTGTTAAAAAGGGAAGAAAAGAAAAGAACAATCTTAAAATCGGTATTTGTGGCGAACACGGAGGCGAACCCAAGTCAGTAGAATTCTGTCACAGAGAAGGATTCTCTTATGTATCTTGCTCACCATTCCGAGTGCCTATTGCTAGACTTGCCGCTGCTCAAGCAGTCATTAGAGAAAAGAAAGCAAACAAAAAATAATCTGCTATAATTATTCTATGACTCAAGAACAAGCTCTTAGAATAATGAAAACAGGGGTTAATGTGTATTTGACCGGTAGCGCAGGAAGCGGAAAAACATATCTCTTAAATAAATATATTAAATATCTAGAAAGTCACGGAGTCCCCGTTGCGGTTACAGCCTCAACGGGGATTGCTGCTACCCATATGAACGGTATGACAATTCATAGCTGGTCTGGGCTAGGGATTAAAGACCATTTAGACGAGAGAGAGTTAGAAAAATTAGAAGAAAGAAAATATCTTTGGAAGAGGTTTGACAAAGCTAGAGTCTTAATTATTGACGAGATATCAATGCTGGAAGGAAAGCAGTTAGAAATGGTGGAAAGAATATGTCGGCGATTTAAAAGAAATGATAAGCCATTTGGAGGATTGCAAGTTATTTTATCGGGTGACTTTTTCCAATTACCACCAGTTAGAAAAGGAGAAGATAAAGATGGTGAAATAATTCCTAAAAGTAAAGTTTGGCAAATACTAAATCCAGCTGTTTGCTACTTAGAAGAACAATTCAGACAGAAAGACGACATCTTAACGGGGATATTAAACAAAATCAGAAGCAATCAAATTGAGGAGGGGGATTATCAAATACTAGAAAAGAGAATTGGGGTAAATATCTCAGCTTTTAAGCCAACAAAACTTTACACCCATAACGCTGATGTTGATCTTATAAACGAAAAGGAATTAGCTGAAATAAATGAACAAGAAATTACTTTTGTTATGACAGGGGATGGCCCGCTTAATTTAGTTGAGATATTAAAGAAGAGCTCTATCGCCACTGAAGTTTTGAAAATGAAAAAAGGGGCCGAAATAATGTGTATTAAAAATAATTTTGAAATGGGTTATGTTAATGGCTCACGCGGAAAGATTGTTGATTTTGAATTAGATACTAGATATCCAGTGGTGGAACTATATTCCGGACAAAGAGTAACTCTTAAACCAGAATCGTGGAGCATAGAAGAAGAGGGTAGAATTAAGGCTTCTATTAAGCAAATTCCTCTTCGCCTAGCCTGGGCTATCACAATCCACAAAAGCCAAGGGATGTCTTTAGATAATGCTGAAATAGACCTAGGCAAAACATTTACTTATGGTATGGGTTATGTGGCCCTGTCGCGAGTCAGAACCTTAGAAGGAATTATATTAAAGAGCCTAGACAAAAAGGCGCTTTTGGTGGACCCAAGGGTTTTAGAGGTGGATAGAGAATTAAAAAACCAAAGTGCACAAAATAAAATTTTATTTACCAAGTTAAGTAGCCAAGAACAGCAAAAATTAGAAAATGATTTTATTTTGAAAATGGGTGGGGAAATTGAAATTAGCAAAAACAGAAAAACTAATAGGGGAGTAAGAGATACAAAGATTTCCACGCTAGAAGAAACCAAAAAATTATTAGAATCGGGGCTTAAGATAAAAGAAATAGCCAAGGAAAGAAATCTTACCACCGAAACCATTTTATCTCACATAGAAAAAATTGTTGCCTCTAATCCAAAAATTAAAAAGAGTCAAATAAAACCGCAAAGTGAAATAATTAAGCTAGTAAAAAGAGCCCAGAGTAAAATAAAGAATAAAGAAGATAAGGGCAAACTCAAACCGATTAAAGAATTATTAGAAAAAGAAGGTCACGATATTAGTTATTTAGATATTAGACTTGCTAGACTATTTATTTAATTCTAATAGGTAGTATAATGAAAGTATTATTAAAAATAATTTTATCTAAACATATGAAAGGAGAAACTCATCGCAAAGAAAAGAAAAAGCCAAAGAAAGACAAGAAAAAATAAGCTGTTAAAATACCGACTTTTTAGTCGGTATTTTAATTTAATTAAAAACATTTTTTAGTGTATAATAAAGACATTAATAATTTTTAATTTGAAAAATATGGAATCTTTAACTAAAATAATTGCCACCGTGGGACCAGCTAGTAACAAAAAAGAAATCATCCGTAAGATGATGGAAAATCACGCCAATATGTTTCGGCTTAATTTTTCTTGGAACGACCACGATTGGTTTAGAGATATTATAAAGATAATTAGAGAACTGGAAAAAGAGATGGACCTTCGGGTGCCTATAATGCAAGATTTGTCTGGGCCAAGAGTTCAAGATGAGAAAGGTCACCACTTTGGAGGAGACTTGGGGCAAAGTGTTATTACAAAAAAGGATCGCGACGATTTAGCCTTTGGAATTAAAGAAGGGGTTGATTATGTTGCTATGTCTTTTGTCTGTTGCTGTAATGATATTTTAGAATTAAGAAGATTGATTGAAGAAGATGGGGGGCAACAAAAGATTATTGCCAAAATTGAAAGGAGGCAAGCATATGAGAACTTAGAATCTATATTAGAACAAGCAGATGGAGTCTTGGTGGCTCGGGGAGATTTAGGAAACGAGTTTCCATTAGAAGAAATTCCTTTTATCCAACATCACATAATTGAAGAAGCTAAAAAGGCTGGTAAAATGGTTATCGTAGCAACGGAAATGCTGTCTTCAATGGAACATAACCCAATTCCAACGCGAGCCGAAGTTTCTGATGTGGCTTATGCTATTGTGGATGGAGCCGACGGAGTAATGCTTTCGGAAGAATCAGCTAGAGGAAAATATCCAGTGGAAGCTGTGGCTTTTATGGATAAAATTGCTTTAATGGCTGAAAAATATAGGGGGTCAACTTTAATAGGTTAATAATTAAAAAAAGAAATGAATAAACATATATTTATCACCAGACCAATTCCAAATACGGGGCTAGAATTATTAAGACAAAAAGGTATCTCTTTTGATATTGGAAAATTCAAAAAACCACCAACTCAAAAACAGCTCATAGAGGCCTTAAAGAAAAAACCTTATGACGGAGTCATTTCATTTTTAACTGACCAATTAGATGGAAAAGTTTTTGATGCTTGCCCAACGGCAAAATTCTTTTGTAATTTCTCTGTTGGTTTTGATAATGTTGATTTAGAAGAATGTAAAAAGAGGGGAATCCAAGTTTCCAATACGCCAGGAACATCAGCGGTAGCTGTGGCTGAACACACGGTGGCTTTAATGCTTTGCTTAACAGCCAGGGTAGCAGAAGGGGATAGATTTATGAGAAGTGGTAAATATAGAGGCTGGGATCCTGATTTATTAGTCGGAACAGATTTACGAGGCAAAACAATTGGTCTTATTGGAGTTGGACAAATAGGAACAGAAGTGGCTAAGATATTACATTACGGTTTTGGCTCTAGGATTATTTATAGTGACTTAAAACCAAGCATTGAATTAGAAAGGATGGACAAAACAGAGAAATTAGAGACAGCAGAGGTCATTAAACAAGCTGATATTTTGTCTTTACATGTTCCGCTACTTCCTAGCACTAGACATTTAATCAACAAGGAAACACTAGCCACCATGAAAAAAGATGCTTTCATTGTGAATACCTCAAGGGGAGCTGTAATAGACGAAAACGCTTTAGTCAAAGCCCTAGAAGATGATGTTATAAAAGGAGCAGCCATTGATGTTTTTGAGAGAGAGCCAAAGATGACTAAGGGCTTGACAGATTTGCATGATATTGTATTAACACCACACATAGCCTCGTCTAGAATATCGGCTAGAGAGAAAATGTCTGAAATTGCCGCCTTAAATATAATTGCCGGTTTAGAAACAGGGAATGTTGTCAATAATGTTTGTCAGTCTTAATCTACTTGATTATTAAGGGGCGGAGTAATACAATTAAACTATGAATAAAATTACAGCTGTATCTATTATATTTTCTATGTTATTAATCGGATTGGGAGCCATTACGCCAAGCCAAGTCGTTTTGGCAGAGGAAGAAATGGTCAACTGTACTATGGATGCTTTTTTGTGCCCCGATGGGACTTGGGTTGGAAGGACTGGTCCTCTATGTCAATTTGTCTGCCCCGGGGAAGAAATTGAAGAAGAAAAAGAAGCAAAAGAAAATACATATAGAATAGATAATATTTTAGAAAAGATAAAAAATAAAAGGGAAGATTTCAAACTAAAATTTGATAGAGCTAATTCTGGTCTTTTGAAGATTAGCGATTCCCCAGTTTTTGGTATAGAAAAAATTGGAGACATAAACAAAAGAAATGCTGTCTTGAAAATAATTAATGGTATCCAAGAACTAAATACAAAATATGTTGAATCATTATCTCTCTATGTAAATAAAATAGAAGATATTTTGGCTAAAGTAGATGTTAAGATTGGAGAGAAAAAAGAAGCCCTAGAAGATACAATATTATTAGAAGAAAAATCTATCGCCCTAAACAATAAAATTGATTTGATTAGAGAAGAAATAATTAAACAAGCTAAAACTCATTACACCATGGCCATCACTGACGAGAACTTAATCAAAGATGACATTACAGCCATTAGAGATGGTTTCAAGGAGAATATCAATAATTTATTTATAACAACCAAAGAGATTAAAAATGAATTAAGATTATTGGCTTTAATGTTAGTTGAAAAGAGGGGGAACGAAGAGGAAGAAGTGGTTGTTGATGAGTCTGTTGTTGAAATTATCAATAACATAGACCAAGAATAATATGAAAAAGAGATTAAACAGCACTCCTTTTATTATTGTTGCCGTTATAATATTGGCTATAATACTTGTTGTTGTTACAAATCAACGCTTAAATAGCCCTAAAAAGCCAAATGAGAGTGAATTAGAGACAAATATGGAACAATCCCTAATAGACGAAATAGAGACGATTAGAATAGAAAATACGACTGAATTTGACTTAATAGATATAGATAGGGAGCTTGATTTGCTTTAGTTAGTTAATGGAACCACTAGCATCAAAAATAAGACCTGATAGTTTGAAAAATTTTGTCGGCCAAGAGCATTTAGTCGGGCCGGATAAACCTCTGCGTGTTGCGATAGAATCAAAACATGTTTTTTCTTTTATACTTTGGGGACCACCCGGAGTTGGTAAAACAACTTTAGCTAGAATATATGCTCGAGCTATAAATGCCGACTTTTATGAATTGTCTGCGGTTTCAGCGGGTAAGGATGATATTAGAAAAATTGTTGATAGTGGCTCAAAAAATTATACCGGCGATTTGCTTGGACCAAAAATAATTTTCTTAGATGAAATACATCGCTTCAATAAAGCTCAGCAAGATTTTTTATTGCCTTATGTTGAGAGTGGTAAACTTATTCTAATTGGAGCGACAACGGAAAACCCTAGCTTTGAAGTTATTCCGGCTTTGTTGTCGCGAATGAGAGTTTTTATATTGGAAGAACTATCCGAGGAAGATATAAAAAAGATAATTAAGACTACTGGTTATAAGGTGAATAAAGAGGCTCTTTCTTGGTTGTATCAGATGTCTAATGGTGACGCCAGACAAGTTTTATCAATGCTAGAGAATACAATTTCTTTATATAAAGACATTACCCTTGACAATCTAAAGAATACGTTGCAAAACAAGTTTATCAGATATGATAAAAGGGGAGACGAACATTTTAATACCATCAGTGCTTTTATAAAAAGCATGAGAGCTAGCCAGCCAGACCCAGCTCTGTATTATCTATCTAGGATGATAGAAGCTGGTGAGGATCCAAAGTTTATCGCTCGTCGGATGATAGTTTTCGCTAGTGAGGATATTGGATTGGCTCAACCAACAGCTCTGGTGGTGGCTAATGATGTCTTCCGTGCCGTAGAAAATGTTGGATTACCTGAGTGTGCCGAGAACTTGGCCTTTGGAGCCGTTTATTTAGCCTTGGCTAAGAAAGACCGAAGTGCCTATGATGCATATCTAAAAGCAAAAGAAGATGTAAAGAATTATGGAAATTTACCAGTGCCACTTAAAATAAGAAACGCATCAACCAAACTAATGAAGGAGATAGGTTATGGCAAAGATTATGAGATGTATACATCTAAAGATTTAATGCCAGCTAAGCTAAATAACAGGAAATACCTTAAATTAAAGAAAGATAAGTAAAATAGTATGGTAGGGGTTATTTAATGTCGTAAAAGATATATTGTGCGACTATGTATCTTATTGTATAAGCCCCCTAATAAGCTATTCCCCTTAATAATTTATAGCTTACTTTCCAAACAAACATTAAATAAATTAATTTGTTTATTATTTATTTACAAGTTAAAGATAGAGTATAGCCAAACTTCTCAGCCTCCTTGCTAGTCGCAAACCATATTTTATTTTCTTCCTTAATCCTCTTTGCCCCACTACAATCTAAGGGATAATATTTTGTTCCACTTTTTGAGGCCACAAACTTCTTTTCTGGTATTACCTCCCTTTCACTCGGAAAACCACTTTCCTGCCCTTCTACAAGGATTATAGAGCCTTCTAGGGCGCTTGCTTTACCTAATTGAGATGAAATTCTACCCAAACCAAAAGAAGCTAAAGCCACAGCGATTATTACAATAGAAAACAAAAGTAGAGTTTTGTCAAATGCTTTATTTTCCTTGATTTTATTGAAAAAATTATGTATACTCATACTTACTTAATTATAAATAATAAATTAGCTACTCGCTAGTGATTAATTAACATATGGCACATAGGAAGGCCGCGGGATCGGCCAAAAACTTAAGAGATTCAAACCCAAAGTATTTAGGAACTAAACTTTACGATGGCGAGTTGGCTAAAGCTGGCTCTATTATTGTTAGACAAAGAGGAACTAAAATACTTCCTGGAGAAAATGTTGGTCTTGGAAAAGATCACACTCTTTTTGCTTTGAAAGACGGTAGGGTAAAGTTTGGGCTTAAGAGAAAGAAAAATTTTGACAGAACAACGACTAAGAAAAAAATAGTTAGTGTAGCAACAAGCTAAAAATAAAAATCCACCATGTCGGTGGATTTTTATTTTTAGCTAGGGCTAACGATAACTCCGAATTGCCCCTTGTGTTCATTATTGCTAATTTTAATTTGATGCTCCCCTATCTCTTTTATATTCTCCATGGTGATAGATTTTTCTTCTAATAGGTAGCCAGTAGTTTCTTCAACAGCCTTAATCACATCCTTCGGTCCAACGGACTTAAAAAGATGTCCTTTATCGTTGGCTTTTGCTTTAATGATTATTTCTTTATCATTAACCTTAGATAAAATCTCTTCAAACAAACGATTACCTAAAGCTTTCTTTTGGTCTGTCTCTTTTTTACGATTTTCAATTTTAGCCAACTCAGATTTTGTCGCCAAAACAGCCAAACCTTTAGCTATTAATGCATTTTGAGCAAAACCATCTTTTAATTCTTTGACATCATACCTGTTCCCTATTTTAGGAACA
>Ga0208195_1002869_pt1 | contig 15384 bp, 14 predicted proteins | sample AD_UKC077_MetaG_FD_184441 | JGI IMG/M metagenome (GOLD analysis project Ga0208195, IMG submission 184441) | Active sludge microbial communities of municipal wastewater-treating anaerobic digesters from USA - AD_UKC077_MetaG (SPAdes) (version 2) | ecosystem: Engineered > Bioreactor > Anaerobic >...
ATAAATTGGAGTATGCAAGAACAGCATTGAGTCTGAAGTACACAAATAAAGAGATAGGTGAAAACATAAGCACAACGGGAAGTGCGATTAAAGAACTGATAGACAAGTATGGAAGATAACTGTCTATATGACGTGCCTGGCACAATGGCATGTGGGGATCGAAGATCCTGAGTAAAACTGAAGGAAATGACAAATACCTTTTTGATTTCAAAAAACAATGGGTAGAAGGATATGCGGAAGTTATTAAAGCTGCTGCTAAACTGTATGATTTACCTGAATACCTAATTGCTGGAGTAGTATATTCTGAGGTAGGTGGTGATCCGCTTTGGATTGACGATGTTGCATATTTTGTTAGGGATAACATTCCAAAAGGTATGAGAAACAAAATACCTGGAGGAAAAAATCCTGACTTAACGTCATATGGCAATGTAAGTATCCAAGTAGAAGTAGCAACAAGAACTTTAGGATATAACCTAGAAAATCTTACGGATAGTCAGAGAAGGATTATAATTAAATCAATAAAGGATCCTGTACAGAACATTCTAATTTCCGCAAAACATTTATCAGAACTAAGAGATATAGATTTTAAAGGCAAAATTTCTAGCCATCTCACTATCGATGATGTGAAAGTGATTGCAACAAGATATAATAGGGGACCGAACCTAAGCATAGATAAAATTAGGGACAATATGAGCTATGGAACATTTATAACAAAAAGAAAATCATTGTTGGGGGATATGCTTAATGAGTAAAAAAATAGTATACATATTACTAAACATTGTTGCTTATGCTTTAGGGGTGATTAATGTGTTTATACCGATACATGGATATAAATGGACGCAAGACACATATATGTCAAACTTGATTGATTCGGATGCAGTTCTTGTTGTATTAATTTTTTCTATCACGAGTATTGTTTGCGCTACTATAGCATATCTTCTGAAAACTAAGAGTAAAACATCACTAATTTTATATTCTATTATAATGGGTTTAGATATCTATGAAATAGTACAACTTATTTCTATTAATAATACATGAGTTAAGTGCCAGGAAAAGCGCTGAAAAACTAATTCTCTTGAATAAATATATCAAACAAAAAATGAATATACATCAAAGGGATTTAGGGCAACTTAAATCCCTTTGATGTAAGAATAATAGGTTTCAGGCTTGACCCGGATTACAGCGGCAAAGTATGGTCAATTGTCAAAGAGGATAACCAATTATACATACTACCCTAACGGATTGCTCCGGGAAACAATTCAAAGCAGCGGCAGTAATGTCAAGTATCATTATGACAATAACGGTAACCTGATTAAAACGGAAAGCCTTAGGGAAAACGGCATCTATGATATAGCAAAATATGAATATGACAGCGAAAACAGGGTAAAGAAGGCTGTACAGCTTGTAGACGAAGACAGCATATTGACGGAAGGAATAGATGACGTAGCTGAATTGAGGGACAGCGAATATCCTGACAAGATTAATATAATTACCGGCTACGAGTATGACCTTTTAGGGAACAGGACAAAGGTCATAAGCCCCAAGGCATATGGCTGCGCTGATGAGGAAGCCGGAGCTGGCTATGCAGTAACATATAGCTATGATATTCTAAACAGGCTTGAGAGGATTGGCAGGAAATATAACGGAAGTGAAGTGTCGGTACGGTATTTTTACGACGAAGCAGGAAACAAGGTAAAAGAAATAAATGAAAAGGATTTAGAAACCGTTTATACCTATGACAGCATGAACAGAATAGAGTCTATGACAGATACTCTGGGAAAGACATATGAATACGGGTATGACCCGGCAGGGAACAAAACATACGAGACAAACCCAAAGGGGGATACCATAAGCTACAGCTATGACAAGCTCAACAGAGTAATAGAAGTAATTGACCCCTACGGCAAGGTAATCAACAGGAAGGTATATGACGAGAAGGGCAATATAATAAAGGACATAGATGCCAAGGGATATCTGTCCGGAGAAACAGATGTCGAAAGATATGGGATAGAGTATGAGTATGATCTTGCAGGCAGGATAGTAAAGACTATTGATCCGGAAGGGGGGCAGACAAAATATGAATACAGCCAGTACGGAGAGCTTGCAAAGCATACCGATGCATTGGGGAACACGTCACAGTATGAATATGACAATGCAGGAAAGCTTGTAAAAGTAACTGATGCACTTGGTATAGCAACCAAGTACACCTGGGACAAAGCCGGAAACAAGCTCACAATGACAGACGGAAGAGGCAAGATAACGAAGTACTGCTATGGAAGCTTCGGATTGCTTATCTCCTATATCGATGCAGACGAACAGGAAACAGTTTATAAATATGACCTGTCCCTGGCTGTTGCAGCCATGAAAGACAGAAACGGCAATGAGACAATATACAGCTATGACAACAGAGGACTACTGACGGAGAAAAAAGTTCCGGAGACAGGAGATACAGTTTCCTACACCTATGATGTGCTTGGCAACAGAGAGACCATGACAGACGATACAGGGACAAGCATCTATGCATATAACGGAAACAATTGGCTTATAAGCATAGAGAAGGACGGAGAGCTACAGATAAGCTATGCATATGATGACATAGGAAACATAGCAAGTGTAACTGACAAGCTGGGCAACGCAACAGAATACACCTATGACAGATCCAGCAGGATGGAAAGCGTAAGCTTTGAGGGTAGGACAATAGAATATGAATATGACGAAAACGGCAACAGAAAGAGCATTGACTATGATGGAGAAGTAGAAGAAGCATATACCTACGATAAGAACAACAGGCTGTTGGAGTTGGTGAACAGGAAAGCCGGAGGAGGTATAATATCCTCTTACAGCTATACCTATGACAAGGCAGGAAGACAGACAAGCAGGACCGACAGCTACGGAACAACAGAATATACCTACGACAAGGCCGGGAGGATATTAAAGGTGGAAGCCCCGGGCAAGACAACGGTATACACCTATGACGGAGCCGGGAACCGTATATCCCAGGATGAGACCTATACATCGGAACAGATCTTGCCTGCTATTGACGGCACAGGTTTGGGTGAAATAAAATATATAGTAAAGAGAAGCGAATATGTATACGGGAATACCAACAGACTGCTGAAGCTTGTAGAGAAGCTGAAGAATGCCGGAGGGATGGAGCTGCTGCAGAAGATAACCTCCTTCAGGTATGACGATAACGGGAATGAACTGAGAAGAACCGTGGAATACATATCCCTCTACAACAAGGAGAACCCCAAGGTATATGAAGCAGCAGTATACGATGAGGAAACCACAGAACCCATCCATGCAGTAGTAGACCAGACTGTAAGCAAGTACGACGGCTTCAACAGACTGGTAAGGACGGAGATAATAAGGGGTGGGGTAAAGACAACAGTAGAATATGCCTATAACGGGGACGGACTGAGGACGGAAAAGACAGTCAGAAGATCCAATAAGGGCAATGCAGCAGAAACAACAAGCTATCTCTATGACAGACAGCATGTTATACTTGAGGCGAGAGGAAATGACGAAATAAGGTATGTAAGGGGTATCAACTATATAGCAAGGATAGATAATACAGACAAGCTGTCCTACTTCCTCTACAACGGACATGGTGATGTAGCACAGACAGTAAGCGAAGACGGAGAGATAGAGAACCAATACGACTACGACATATTCGGCAATCCAACCCTTACGGTAGAAAACTACCAGAACAGCATAAGGTATGCGGGAGAATTCTATGATGCAGAAACAGGGCTCTATTATCTCAGGGCCAGATACTATGACCCATATATAGGAAGGTTCATCAGCGAAGACAGCTATTGGGGAGAGGATACGAACCCGCTGAGCTTGAATTTGTATACGTATTGCGAGAATGATCCTATTAACTTCATTGATCCGACAGGGCATAGCAAGATTGATGATATAATCAAGGAAATAGATTCTGAAAAGGATAAATGGTGGAAAGAAGCAAATTCAGGAAGAGGCGGACTTGGGCAGAAGGATTGGAATCAGGCCCAGAGAGATGCCAACAAACGTGCTAATGAGTTGCGTGATGAGCTTGCCAGACTGGAAAAGGGAAACAAAGAAGTTGAAAAGCTAGGCAAATCAAAAGGTGATGATGCAGGAGATTGGGAACGATATAAATATAAAAAGGAAGTTGAAAGGTCTGCCAAAGATGGTAAGGTTGACAGGGAAGAGCGCAAGAAGATAGAAAGAAGATTAGAAGAACTGACAGCAGCAGAAGCATATGGGGTCAATGTTCCAGGTGTAAATAGAAATAGGTTAAAGGTTGACTTCGGAGTATCATCTATAGACGAACTTGTAAATGTCTCAAAAGACAGTATCAGATTCATTAATAGCTCAGGTAACAGAGATCTCTGGAAGAGAGTCGGGAAAGATGTAGGAATAGCTGAAATAGAAAATCGAAGGCATCCCAGCATACACAACCAGGAAGTACTGTCCGATGCAAAACATAACAGAGGATTGGGCTTGACATCAGAACAGGTTGCATTTGCAGCTTTGGAGGACATACATGGAGTAAGAGACTATCTGGCACCATCAAAGAAAGCAAGTGCCGGACAAAATGAGTCTAGAGAAAGCCTGAGAAATGAAGTTTATGAGATACTGACAGGAAAAGAATCAAGATACCACAAGAACATTGCGGGACAATGGACGGATATAAATCGTCCAGACAGCAGGAACAATTTCACAGAGTTCTTGTCAGGATCTATAGTATCAGATGCAGATATGCTTTTGAATAGATACTCAACAACTAATGTTGATCTGTTTAGGATGACGGATGCAGTTATAAAATCGGCAGCAGCTATTATGTCAGTCCGATATATACTGTCAGAGATTGCTCCTGTAGCAGAGTATTATAGGGCAAAATTTAGTGTGTGGAAGCAAGGGTTGAATCCGAGCACATCAGGATTCAAGCCTGACCTGCAGTTGTTTGGGGATAATGCTACTCAGGGCGAGGGGAGTAAGGGATATCAGACTCCCAATGGTGGAGGTGGCATTACTAACAGTATCAAAACTGGAAATGGTACAGTAACATTTGGTCATGGAGGACGGCATGTAACTGGAGTCGATATTTCCTCAGTTGAACAAACAATTGCTAATAAAGTACCAAAATTAGGTGTAGGAGAAAGGTATACTGGAACCGTTAATGTCAACGGAATAAACATTGAGTATCGCGCTTATGGCGTGAGTGAAGGGGTGACTAATGTTGGAACATATTACCCTCTGCCATAAAGATCATGAGCATGATAATCCTTCTTATGCTGATGTGTCAGTATGGATAAATAAATTATTAGCAATTGAATTCAAAGGGAGAGATATTCTTGTAAAGCAAATGGAAAACTCGAAATATGAACTAATAAACGGTGAAGGTTTCATATCAATTAAGTTTTGTGTAAATGACGAGAAAGAAAAATTCCCATTTAGAGTTCGCGTGCCTGTTGAAATGATTGCATTTCAACAAGGCAGACATCCAATAATGTTTTTGCTACACGTATTAGGCGGAATTGTTGATGAGCTTGAGATTTATACAGCAGATGGTTCATTAATTGATAGTAAAATCTCTGTGCTAAATGTAAATCACAAGGTGGCCGATCTACTAAAAGATTAACCACAAGAGGAAAACAATGTAAAGAGTGACAGGAAAACTTTATAATCATACAAAGGTTAGCAATGACATTAATATGTTCCTTAACAGTGGAAGGTATCCTTAATAGACATCCTATAAAATGCGAGTTTTGGCGGAGATAGTATAATAACAGCCACCTAAAAGGTGCACCCTGTTCAATTTTCGACTACCTAAACGGGATGGATATGGATACTCAAAATCCTTAAGTGGTCGGCATTGTCGGCCACTGTGAACCGGCGGGAGCATCGTAAGGTGCACCCGCCTTTAACCTGCACGGTTTTCGACCCCATGGTTCACCCACAAATTGAGGTGGCGAAACACATTTTGGGGTTGCATTTTGAGGGGAAAGGTTCTTTCGCAGAAAGCCGCCAAATCCGGTTTCATTTTTGCCGAGGGGCAAAACACCTTATGGAAGTAACTAAAACGCTACACAGGGGCACACGGTGGCTCACGGCATTAAACATTTGTGTGCCGGAAACGAAGGCATATATGAAACGCACAGTTTTTGCAGACTGCCAGTAACGAACATATAAACCGGCTTGTACCCCATAGTTCATGGTGAACCATGGATTTGCAGGAAATCTCTTCTGTGGTAAAATTTGCGCCAGAGGGGGGTATAAGGGGGTACGAAAATCCTCCACTTTTTTTTCTGCATTTGATGCTTTTCACTTTACCGTAGAAATGACTTGCAATAGTTTTCAGACAGAGTTAACATCACACACCAAAGTGAAAATAACCTGTTTGAAACTGTGAGTCTTGCGGTAGATAGGCTGTCGCGCCCTTGCCCGTTCTGAGAACGAAGGCTATCATCTGAGGTTGCCGGTACTCGGGCTTTATGTGGATTGTAGGACAAAAGAAGGAATGGTATGCAGAAAAGAGAAAATTACCTCTAGAGAATATGTGCCAGGCACGACAGATAGACAGGTATTGACACAAATTAGTACTTTTGGTAATGCTATGTGTCAGGCATCGAACAAAAGAACAATGTGAGGTAAATATTTACAGCATGTACACCTTCTGCTAGAATTTATATGGAAGGTGTATTTTTCCTCTATAACGGGCACGGAGACGTAGTGCAGACAGTATGTGAAGAGGGAGAAATAGAGAACCAGTACGACTACGACATATTCGGCAATCCAACCCTTACGGTAGAAGAATATTCGAACAGCATCATATTTAAATTTATCTGCATAAAACCCGGTTTCTCCTGTAGAGTTTGAAAATGTTTGCCTTGCAACATATGTTGTTATTTTTTCCTTCTCGCATATCTTAAGATCATCAGCATTGTAGTACCCTTTATCAGCAAGAGCTTTAAGACCATCAACCTCAAAAATATTCTTCGCACGAAACTCATTTCACTTAACTGACCATGGTCTGCAGGATTATTTATGACATCGCAATCCACAATAAGCTTATGTTTGCCGTCTACGACAGCTTGGACATTATAGCATACATCTACGCCATTGTCGTTTTCATCCATTTCTGCCATGTGCTTATCAATCTTTTCGTTAAGATACTTAATTCTACGAGCTAAGGTCTTATCGTTATAATTGTTTTTTTTGAGTTGGAGGCCCTGAATTTTGAGCCATCAACAGCAACTCCTTCCATACCAAACAAATCCCATTGCTTACATAAGGCAACAAATTCCCTAAGTACTTTTATAATAGCTTCTCTGTTATCCTTTCTAAAGTCGGATATTGATTTATCATCAGGTTTTAATTTTCTAAGTAACCACATAACTTCTATATTCCTGTGTGTTTCAGCTTCAAGTTTTCTTGAAGTTGTGATTCTATTTAAGTGGCCGTATATATAAAGCTTTAACATCATTCTAGGATTGTATCCAGGCCTTCCGTTATTTGAGTGAACTTGTTCAGCCATAGTTGAACATGGTATACTCAGACTGGGCTCTATCCCACCTGAATTAGAAGGTGGAGTCTTGAAATTAAGATAAAATGGAGGATATCATGGGTAATTTGTTCCCCATATTGTTAATTGGATGCTTATCAATGCTTACTGCTGAAGTATTTGCAGGAGTTTCTCACGTATGGTATGTAGAATTGTGGGATGTGTTAATTACATTACCGTTATACACAGCCCACACTCTGTTCTTTTTCCGGATTGCATGGACACGGAAAAAGACCTCTATTTCACAGTTATATTTGTTCGGGATGATTTTTGCATTATATGAATCGTGGATAACAAAAGTGTTATGGGCAGGTTATCCTGATTCTGCCGGTCCTGTTTTGGGAACTTTTTTAGGGATTGGCATAAGTGAATTACCAATTTTGGTATTCTTCTGGCACCCCATAATGTCATTTATTGTCCCTGTTCTAATATTTCAGGTAATGACAGGGAAAATTCTTGACGGGCATAGCCGAATATTAAGAAAAACCGCTAAAAAGACCTCTGTTATAATAATGTTTTTAATAATCGTCAGTACTTTTATAGTTAACGGAAATAAATCCGATCTCTTGCTATCCAATTTGTCTGTGATAGGATCTATTATTCTCATTGTAGTATTTTATTATCTGTCAAGAAAAACAGATTTGGAAGTCCTTTTATTTCGAAAGGCCGGTTTTGTTATCATAATAATTTACATGTTTCTTTTATATGTTGCTTCTTTTTTCCTAATTGTGCCGGAAAGAATACCTCGGTCAATCATACCGTATATATCAATAATAGTGCTTTATGCTGTGCCGATAATCCTAATTCGGAAATCGGAAAAGGAAGAGACTAAGCTGACAGCTCAGGACAAGAATCGGTATAATATCAAAGACCTTGCCATATTTGCAGCAATAACAATTATTGCAGTTAATTCAGCTGTAATCCTGCCAGATATAAGCTCGGTAGTATTTGTGTTTTCATATTATTTGTTGGGGTTGGCAGGAATAGTATTATTTGTATCGACAGTATTTGGAAGTATAAAACCGAAATAGGCTAAGTGCCAGCCTGTTAACTTGTTAACTTAATTGACAAATTTGAGTGAAACCTGAGTCAAACTTGGGTTTCTTCTTTTATTTTGAGACAAATTGTGGTAAAATAAGGAAACATAGGTTGAATGAAAATACCGGAATGTGATTGAGGATGGGCAGGTATACAAGAGAAGAAATTGACGGTGGATACTATCATCTAATTGCCCGGGGCAATAACCGTGAATACATATTCAACAGAGACATAGATAAAGGTTATTTTCTTAAGCTATTGAATGAAAGCCGGCAGAACATGAGATTCAAGCTTATGGGCTATGTACTGATGGACAATCATTATCATTTATTGGTCCAGACAGGTAACGTGAAACTCCAGAAAATAATGCACCAGATCAACAATAAATATAGTAAATACTTCAATGCCATATATGAAAGATGCGGACATGTATTCCAGGGGAGGTACAAGGCTTCTGTTATTCGGAATGAGCTATACTTGTTAAAGGTATTGGCATATATACATCAAAATCCGGTTAAAGCAGGTATGGTAAAAAAGGTTGAAGATTATAAGTGGAGCAGTGATAAGTTCTATAGGAGAAAATCCGATGGCTTTATAGAAACAAAGATGATAATTGAAATGATTGAGGAAGGATACAGGAAAAGCAATAAAAAAATATGAGGACATATGAATGAAGTAGAAGAGACTGATTATGATACGCTGAATGAAATAGGGGATAGAGCATACGAAATAATGATGAAAAGCAGCATAAATACAGAAAAGAGACTAAGTTTGGAGGAGATAATGACAGGAGAAGTGGGGTGCACAGAAATAATAAACAAAATAATGAATGGAAGCAGAGAAAGCAGGTACAAGGAATACAAGTTAAAGTATGCAAGAAAAGCACAGGAAAATGGATATACTCTAAGAGAAATCGGTTTAAGCATAAATCAGTCAGGAGTATCGATTTGAAAGCTGCTAAACGGTAAATAAGTTAACAAGTTAACAGACTGGCACTATTCACACTGAAAGGAAATTTCAACAACGAATTAAGTTTTAATGCTGACAAGACTAAAATACTGGGCTATAAATCGATAGATGAGAACAAAGGAGATTATACAGTTATTTTCGAGTACGACATGGCTAATGATAAGTTTTTTAGCGTTATGGAATATGATAGATCTTTAGGCACTGGTGGTAAGGAGTGTATTAAGTATGTACCCAATTCAAATAAAATAAGTTTCATTGCAAATGATAAATTGTATATTTTCGATAGGGACAAAGGAGAAAAGACTGCCATACTAAATGAAGTTGATGATCAATACTCGTGGGACACTAATGGAGAAAAGATATTATACGCAGATAAGGACGAAAAAATATATATGTACGATATGATTAAAAAAGAAAAGCAGTTTATATGTGAAGGAATACACCCTGTTCTTTCCAATAATAATGAGTATATAGCTTATATGGCTAAAGATCACATACTAGTTGTGCGTGAAATTAAAACTAAAAAGGAGTGGCGAGGCATTGATTTATTGCGCGATCAAAGGTTTGTTTTTTCACCTGATGATAAGTATCTTGCATTAGCAAAACAGGAATATAGCATAGCAAATAATCCTTATACAATAATGTATGCAGTTGATTATAGAAAAGGAAAAGTAACTCAGCTATTTAAAGGAGATTATTCATCTTATGGGTTCGATTGGAAATAGAGAAGAATAGGTGAAAGGCAATGCTGACGAGCAAGGTCAGAGTAGGTTAGGTGCCAGCCTGTTGAAACCATATGCCACGTACAGCTTATAAGAACAAAATTATACGAACTGGCATCATTAACTTCTTGAACAAGCAAATCATAAATGATATAATATGAAAGTAAATGGGACCGTAGCTCAGCTGGTTAGAGTACCACGTTGACATCGTGGGGGTCACTGGTTCGAGCCCAGCCGGTCCCACCATAATGAATGTAAAGACTATATGTAAGGTGTAAGCGTATAGTCTTTTTTAGTTTTTTGATGAAGCAGGAATCTGATGAGAAACGTAAAATGATGGGAAAGGCTGAAATGTAAAAACCAGGCACCATGATAGGAGGCCTGCGAAGTATGGACAAAATCAAACTCACTGAAGATAAAAAGAAAGGCTCCGGCTGGGGTACGCGGCTGCTAATGATAACAGGCATAGCGGTGGTGCTGCTGTCCGCCATGGCCTTATATCTGATGCGGCCGTCTCCGGTGGAACAAGATGCAGGGCTTATAGACGAAGAGGAAAGTGAAGAGGATAAGGTATTTGATAAGGCTGAGAGCGGATAGTTTGAAGTGAAAAGCGGTATTTTTACTATAAAATAACAATAATAATAATTGTTTAAAAATAAACAAATATTAATAAAAGTATGATATAATAATAACAAAGTAAACCTGTAACCCGTTGCACTCCTTTCGGAAAGAAAGGGAGGGTTGGCCATGAAGAAGCATCAATTTTCAATTTTGCTTGCATATATTCTGATACTTCTCATATCCTCGGGATGTGCCGAAGCATTTCAGTATTCTATTGGCTGCGCCGATATCAAGACCAATCAGTCTTTCAGCTTTTTTATCGTATCAGATCCTCATTATATTTCAAAGGAAACCTATGACAACGGCAAGGCCTTTCAAGATTTTTTGGCTTCGGGGGACGGCAAAATGCTGAATCATACTGATGAGCTTCTTGATGCGCTTATTAAGGATATTAGGGTGGAGAACCCCGATTTTCTTATTATAACAGGAGACCTGACATGCAATGGAACCAGGCAGAGTCATATTGAACTGGCAGAAAAGCTGAAAACTATTGAGGACATAGGCACCTGCGTATTTGTTGTACCGGGCAATCATGATATACAGAATCCTTACGCCAGAAAATACATCGGAGATGAGGTAACAGACATCGAAACAATTACCTCAGAGGATTATGTGAATCTTTATGACCCCTTCGGCTACGAGGGTTGCGTGTCAAGGGATCCCAATTCTTTAAGCTATCTTGCGATGCCTGCTGAAGATATTTGGCTGCTTATGCTGGATTCCACAGATACTGACAGGAACATGGCGAGAAAGTACCCTGAGCAAAGCGGATATCTGCGGCCGGATACTCTTAAATGGATTGAGCAGTGCGCCGCCCTGGCGAAGGAGAATAATGCGAAGCTGATAGCAGTTATGCATCACAGCCTGATTGACCACAGTGAAATGATAAAGGCAAATTATACTATAAAAAACAGCAAGGATGCTTTGAAAGTGTTCCGCAAGCATGGAATAGAAATAGTCTTTACCGGCCATATTCACATACAGGATATTAAATCCGATGAATACCAGGGAAATAGAATCTATGATATCGGAACCAGCAGCCTGGCAGTTTATCCCCATCAGTACGGCCGGATGAAATTTACTCCCTATGTTGGCTTTGATTACCGTACAATCCCATTGGATATGGAGTATTACGACATACATGAGAATGCGAAAGACGGAACTCCTCTAAATTTCGAAGATTATTCAGCCAGCTTTTTCACCGAACAGTGCGGCAGGATGCATCAGGAATGCCTTAAACAGCTTGAGGGACTGTCTGATGCGGAAAGGGAAACAGTGCTGGAGACGGTATGCAGAATGAATATGTTGTATTTTGCAGGGTATAGGAATGAAGCACTCAATGACATAGTGAATACCGAGGGCTTTAAAAAGCTTGAGAACATAGCCCCCTGCTTTACAAAGGAATATGCCATGAAGATGCTGGATGATGAGAGGACCAACAATAATACATTGCTCATTCCTATTTCTTTAAATGAAAAACAATAGATAAAGCAGAATTCCTATGAAAGAGGCAACAGCGTTCAGTATGAGAGTTTTGTTGAACCTGTCGGTTTTTCGCCTGCACCTGGAAAGGTTTATTGCAATGGATATTATACAGAAGAAGAAAAGCAGCACCAGCAGCACCAGGACATATTGCATCAGATTAATGTCCCAATTGCTTTGTAGTTTTACGTGAAAGGACTTGTCCATGTAGGATTCGAAGCTGGGCTTTGCAATTATAGTAATAAACAGCACTATCGCAACCAGGATCCAGGATATTATTCCTGACCATTTCACCCATTTTACAAGCTTATCGGGACCCTTTCTCCTGTCAAGCATGACCTCACCCCCACTATGCTTTAATTAAATTATAATCAACTATATTGTGAGAATCAATGAATATATTGCATATTATATACTATATAGTTTTATTTGTTGTAACCTGTGAAGGCTTATGATATAATCTATTAAGATTCATCAAAAAGATAATAGTGAAGCAATCGTTGATGGAGAGAGTAAATTGCGGAAGGCCTGAAGAGAGGTGCTGCCACCGGCTGAGAGCGCACCGGCACCGAAGCAGTTGAAGTTCACTCCGGAGATTCAGGGCTGAAGATGGTGTTAACAGCACCAGTAGGCTTTGACGGTAAATACCGTTATATTCGGAGCGGTTTGCGGAATGCAAACAAGCAGGGTGGTACCGCGGATAACCTTCGTCCCTTTTTTGGGGATGAAGGTTTTAATTTTTGTAAAACATAGCATATAGGAAAGGAGCATGAAAAATGAAAGAGACACTTGAAAAGATCAAATTGCATTCTGTCAAGGAGCTGGAAAGCGTTCAGTCCCAGAAGGAACTGGAAGAAGTGAGAATAAAGTATCTTGGCAAAAAAGGAGAACTTACCCAGGTACTGAGGGGAATGGGGGGACTCAGCCCTGAGGAAAGGCCTGTAATTGGGCAGTTGGCCAATGAAATAAGGGATTATATCAATGAAAAGATTGAAGAAACTGCATACTGCCTTAAAAGGAAGGACTTGGAAATAAGGCTGGGAAAAGAATTCATTGACGTTACCATGCCATCCAAAAGAAAAGCCCTGGGAAACAAGCATCCCCTGACCAAGGTGCAGGATGAAATCAATCAGATATTCATAGGAATGGGATTTACAATAGTGGAAGGGCCGGAGATAGAAAAATCATATTATAACTTTGATGCGTTAAATCACAGCAAGTATCATCCTGCAAGGGATATGCAGGACACCTTCTATTTTACCGAAGAAATATTGTTAAGGACCCAGACCTCTCCTATGCAGGTCAGGACTATGGAACTGCAGAAGCCTCCGATAAGGGTGCTGGTCCCGGGGAAGGTATACAGGAGAGATGAAATAGATGCGACACATTCGCCTATGTTCCATCAGAATGAGGGTTTGGTTGTAGATAAGGGAATCACTATGGCGAATTTGAAGGGAACCCTGGATGTCTTTGCAAAGAAGCTGTACGGAGAGGACACCAAAACAAGGTTCAGACCCCATCACTTCCCCTTCACTGAGCCAAGCGCGGAAATGGATTGCACCTGCTCCGCATGCAAGGGTGCAGGCTGCAGGGTATGCAAATATGAAGGATGGATTGAGATACTGGGCGCCGGTATGGTACACCCCAATGTGCTCAGGAACTGCGGCATTGACCCGGAGATATATTCAGGCTTTGCCTTCGGCATGGGCCTTGACAGGATTGCGCTGCTGAAATACGATGTGGAGGACCTCAGGCTTTTCTTTGAGAATGACAAGAGGTTCCTGTCGCAGTTTTAAGTAAGTAATAAGGAAAGAAAGGAGATTAAACATGCTTGTACCTGTTAAATGGTTAAAGGATTATGTGGATATCAAGTTTGACCCGAAGGGCTTTGCCGATGCAATGACCATGTCGGGGTCAAAGGTTGAAGGAATAGAGGAACTGGGAAAGGAAATTGAAAATGTCGTCGTGGGAAAGATTTTAAAGACAGAAAAGCATCCGGACGCCGACAAGCTGACTGTTGCGCAATGTGATGTTGGAACCGAGGTGATACAGATTGTCACAGGGGCGGATAATATAAAGGAAGGGGACTATATACCCATTGCCAAACATGGTTCAACACTTCCCGGCGGGGTAAAAATCAAGAAGGGAAAGCTCAGGGGAGTAGAATCGAACGGAATGATGTGCTCTGCTCAGGAGCTGGCCTTGGATCTTGACAAAGTGTCTGAAAATATGCTGGACGGAATATATATATTGGATGGGGAATACCCTCTTGGTGCGGATATAAAGGATATTCTCGGACTTAATGATACTGTAGTTGAATTTGAAATAACGAACAACAGGCCTGACTGTTTAAGTATTTTGGGTGTAGCCAGGGAAACTGCAGCAACCTTTGGAGTTGCTATGAAATATCCGGATACCGGTTTTAAGGAAAATAGTGAAAATATAAAGGATTATATTGATATTGAAGTAAAAAACAGCGAGCTTTGCCCAAGATACATGGCCAGAATGGTTAAGAATATAGTGATTAAGGATTCTCCTGCATGGATGCAGGAAAGGCTTATAAAAGCAGGCGTCAGGCCTATAAACAACATAGTTGATATAACCAATTTTGTTATGCTGGAACTGGGCCATCCCATGCATGCCTTTGACTATAGGGATTTGGAGGACAAAAAAATCATAGTAAGAAATGCAGCGCCCGGAGAGAAAATAACAACCCTTGACGAAACGGAGCGGAAGCTGGATGAGTCAATACTTGTTATAGCCGACGGAAAAAAACCTACCGGTATTGCGGGAGTTATGGGAGGTTACGGCAGTGAAATAAAAAATGACACAACAGCAATTATATTTGAAAGTGCGAACTTTAACCCTGTGAATATAAGAATGACTTCCAAAAAGCTGGGGCTTAGGACTGAAGCTTCCTCAAGATATGAAAAGGGAATTGACCCGGAGCTTGCCGAAATGGCGCTGAACAGGGCATGCAGCCTTGTTAGCCGGTTAGGT
>Ga0208195_1002873_pt1 | contig 15361 bp, 25 predicted proteins | sample AD_UKC077_MetaG_FD_184441 | JGI IMG/M metagenome (GOLD analysis project Ga0208195, IMG submission 184441) | Active sludge microbial communities of municipal wastewater-treating anaerobic digesters from USA - AD_UKC077_MetaG (SPAdes) (version 2) | ecosystem: Engineered > Bioreactor > Anaerobic >...
CTGTCTTTCATATTTTTCATCCATGCCAACAAATAAAGCTCGGTGGCTTGAGTTTCCCCACATTCCAAGTTCATAAAGAACTATGGGATTTAATGAACCTCGAGAAAACCAAAAAACAAGAATATCAACATCTTTAAGATTATTATATTCCCAAGTTATCTGTTCTTCAGCTGCATTTGGATCATTAATAGGAAAGTTTGCTCTCCTTGGATTATACATCACTAAATCTGGGGTATCCTTCAGTAATTCAATTAGTTCTTTTTGCCAATCCGGGCAATTAGTTATACCTCCGCCGAGAAAGAGAGACATTTCATTTCCTTTAGGTGTATAAAGTTTTGGTGCTTCGATTACTTTTGCCATATTACCAATCTAATGTTTTTGAATCAATACATGCCATTCCGAAATTACATGCGACTGATATATCTAATAATTCTTGTTTGATTTTTTCTTTATCTCCTTCTTTTATAGCTTCAATGAGTTCCTGATATTCTTCTGCTACTACACCAAGAATTTCATGAGTTGAAGATAGGGCATGCCATCCTTTCTGATTTAACCTATAAATAATTTTATCATAAGTTTCTTCAGTACTTTTTTTAATGGCAGATTCTGTGATATTAACTCTTCCCATTATTTTTATTTTTACGAATGTTTCTTATTGCCTCTCTTGCTTTAGCAAATTGTTCGGGCGAAACCTTTGGAAAATTTTTGCTTCCCTTCATTTTTTATTCCTTATCATTTTATCTTCATAAATAACAGCCCATGCACGATTCTTATAGAATTCAAATGGTTGATCCTCATTTTCAAATCTAGCATCCATTTCGTAAAGAATATACAGGGGTTCTTTCAGATCTTTTGCAACCTCCATTAATTTAAAATCATCCAGGTCCAAGTCCAAATCTCCAAACCATACTTTACCTCTAGATTCAGTAACTATATTAGCATTGAATATAACAAAATGATCTGGGTATCGATCCCTATATCCACTCTTAGATCCAGAAATCATTCTTCCCATCACAAATCCATGAGATGAAAATAACCTAAAAATATCTCCATCTGATCGGAATTCTGTAGGAAATTGATAATAAGAATTTTGAACGTCCATTATATTATATCAATTAATTCTTCATCTTTGGATGCCTTTTCATAGTATTCTCTATTCAAAAGTTTCAATTTAACCAAAAATTCTAATTGATGTCCAAGGTCATCAATAGCATTTTCCAAAAGAGATATTATATCTTTTATCTCTTCCCCATCCATTAATTCGCCAAAGGTATCCTCAAGTTTTTTCTTCTCACCAATGGTCTCTACTTTTTTATAGTTGCATCCTTCTAAAAGTTCTGTAAAACGTGTTAAATTAAATAAATGTATGTACTTATCTGGGACAATTATATCAGTATAGTTATTTTCAAGTATCTTATGAGCTCTTTCTAAGGTCCATTCCATAAGATCCTCCAACATAATTCTTTGGAATACCGGAGAAAACTTATTTTGAATAAAGTCGATTTTATTCTTTTCCGGGAAGAAAATATAATATCCCTTTTTATTTCCTATATCACTTCTTTTTGTTGAATATGGGGAGCCTAAATAAATAGCATCTTTAAGTTCTTGTCTTTTATGAACGTGCCCGGAAATAACCTTTTTAATTCCCTTTACCCCTCTTAATTTTGCTCCCCTAACAATTTGTCTTCCGTTATCGTATTTTAATCCCATAATATCAGCATGTGCAAAAACATAGTCACAAGGATTAGCTTTTGCATACATTTCTTCTTTTTCGGGATTTCCAACCCATGGAAGAACAAGGATTTTACTTTTTCCGTTCGTAATTATTTGAGGGGTTTCATAAATAGTTACATTTGGTATAAAACGAAATGCGGCCAAGGAGTTTACGTCAGTGTCGTGTTTCTTATAGATGTCATGATTTCCGGTAAGGAAATACGTGGGCATAATATCAGCAAGATCAAAAATAAGATCTATAGATTTATTCATAACATTAATATCCAATAATTGCCTATTATCAAACCAGTCACCTAAGATAAAAAGAATATCTCCTTCCTTCTTATTTTCTTTAAGATAAGGAATATAGATCTTATAGAAAAAATCTAATTGATTTTGTAACCACTCAAGAGAATTCGCCCTAACGCCAAAGTGAAGGTCCGAGATAAGAAAAATATTGTTGTAGTTTATGTGTTCTGTTTGAACTTCGTATTCAAATAATTCAACATTCATAATATCTTCTTAAACAATTTTTTGTAAACATTATAGAATGAAAAAGGCCAAGAGTTTTTCTCGGCCTTATTTTCCTAGAGCAAATTTTTTACGCCATTCGGCATGTCTTTTTTGACCTTTTTCATAAAGATCATAAAGTTCTTGATACGTTACTTCGACAGTTTCTGCGTCTTGTAAATTGAGAAAATATTTATCACCCTTCTTATCTATTGATTCTATTTCAAAGGAATCTCCTTCATCCTGTAATTTATTGAAATCTATTCCTAATTTAAAAGAAATTAATTCATCCATATCACAAGGATCAATCTCTAATTCCTCAATAGTTTCCCAATCATCCTCTCCGGTCATAATACGTGTAACGAGTTTATAACCTCCAGTCATTATTTCTAGATTTGTTTCCTCTGGCATAGATTTTTCATTCCATGGTGCTCGGGAATCATATTCTGCTCCTGAGGGATAATTTTCAAAGATTTTCTTAGCTCTCATACTTTATTTATTCTAAAAGAGCTTTCTGGTTTTAATTTTGTTTTTGACTTTTCCCTTTTCAGATAATTCTTTAAGAAGGCTTTCCTTATCCAATACACCTATTTCCGCATATAACTGGTCATAATTTATCTGAAAGAATTCTGCAAAGCTAACAAATATTTGCATTCCAGAATAACTTTTCTTTTTAGACAATTCTTCTTTGAAATAATAATACATCTTCGACATATCCCCTTTATCAACTCTTTTCGGGTTTTTATATTTTTGATAGAACGGAGATTTCTGAAAAAGCTCATAAAGATCTTCATCTAAAGCTTTTTCTGTTCTAAAATCAATAATATTATCCGAAAGTTGATCATCATACAAAGAGGCCACTCGATCATCAATTTTCATTGGAGCAGTAAATGCCTCGTAATCAATATCCCCCATATTATAAGAGTTATTGACAATTTTATCTTCTTTCATAGGTGTAAAATCTTCTTCTTCGTGAAACATATTCAAAATTAATAATAAGGGAGAATGGTATTATTTATCACCCAACCCCATCTACTAAATTCAAATTATGCTCTCCGGGCTTTGGCGGTTCTATTATAATGCCTTGTTCGTTTGCCTGGCTACTAATTTTAGCATCAATCTGAGATTGAGTAGTTCTATTACCTCTGTTCTCTGTTTTTCTGGATCCTCTCATTAAAGTATTGAACATGTATTCAAGATCTTCTATTTGTGCTTCCATATCCTCTTCGATACGGGAATATTTACGGTCGAATGTAAATCGCTTTCTTGTATTTTCCATACCGGATACTCGGTCAGCAAGATACTTAATATAACATTCTCCCTTAGCCTTCATCTCTGGGTTAACTACTATACCAAATAATGCGTCTACTGTATGCAAAAGAGCCCCAGATTCAGAAACATTGGATATAGTAAGATCCGATGTATCCCACCCGGTTCTGTTTGTTTGCGTTACAGTAATTATTGCCCATTGTTCTTCCATAGCTATAGCTCTCAAGTCTTCGCTGATTTGTTTGATCTTCATATAAAGATTTTCAGAATTTGGGTTTCTCCAATTCTTCATAATATTAAGATAATCAACGAAAACGTTTTCGAACTTATATCCTAAAACCTCCTCTGCTTTTTTGAGATATGTTCTGAGATCGTTTGTGCTAAAGGTCGATGAAGGAAATTCCTGAACATGCAAATTTCCATAAGGCTTAAAAGATGATTCCCGAACTTCAGAAAGCCTTTTCTTCATATAATCTTGATCCTTTGCTTTTTCTCTATATTCATCCATGTGAATAGAAAGCATATTAGACCCGATTCTCATATTAACGATTTCTCTTTGAAGTTCAAGTGTAATATAAGCTGTGTTATACCCATTCTCAACAGATTTCAAAGCTAAATTACCGAGCCATGTGGATTTACCGGATTTAGGACCAGCTAATAAGCAAATAAGAGATCCTTTCCACCATCCGCCATCAAGACATTTATCAAAAAAGGAATATCCTGTTGATGTTCGGGCTAAACGATCTTGGATATGGCTTGCTGGATCAAAGAAGTCAACTCCAAGATTAAATCCAAAATCAATAGCAGTTTCTGTAGAAAGCATGTGGCGAACTTTCTCTATAACTTCCGTGGTATTTTCAACGGTAAGAGGAGTCGTCTTCAAATAAGCAACAGATTTTCTCATTACATATTCCAGATTCTTCATTCGAATCCAAGGTCCTACATTTTCCTCGAGCCATTCCGGGGTATAATGAGCTAATTCAGCTTTAGAATTATAAATAGCACCAACAACATCTTCACTTATTCTGTCAGATATTCCTTTAACCCGAATAAGCTCCGACAATTGTTCTTTTGACGGGGCTTCTTTATATTTTATTGCATGATCTTTAGCTAAATCAAATAATTCCCTAACGTTTGGATTTGTAAAGAATTCTGGTTTAGTAGTATTTAGGAAAATTTGATTTCCTAAAATATAATGGAAAAATACGGTTTCTTGATATGCTCCAATCATAAAATTTTAATTTTATTGCCAAGGATGTTTTAAAAGGTGATACTTGGTCCATCCTTTATGTTCTATGTAGCCTAAATCCTGTAGTTTTGAGAGATCATCTTCAAGATTTTCCCCTATTCTACAACGGGTCTTTAGGTTCACTTCATATTTGATAAAATCCTCGTCTAATCGTGATTCTTTTTCTAAGAAGTTAACTATTTCAAAAAGGAGATCTTCGTAGGTAGGTTCATCAACAATTCCGAGTAGATTTTTTATCTTAATCTTCTTTCTGTTGATTCCTTTCATTCTTCGTCTTCTTCATCAATGACCCCAGATAATTCTTCAAGATCTTCAAGTGAATTCATATCTGGTAACTGGAAAGTAGGTTTAATAACTTTCTCATCAAGTTCCATAAGAACTTCAGGTGTAAATACCTTATCTGTAAAAAGATTGATTAATGGGGTTTCCCCTCCAAGATGCTTACAAACCAATTTCTTTCCCGATGGCTTTGGATGAGCCCAAACTTGCTTGGTTTCTTTTTTCTCTATTACCCCAAGTTCATTCTGAACCATTTCCCAGCCTTGAAAGGGAACGCAAATTGCTTTTTCCTTTTCATCAAGTTTGTTGTATTCTTTTTCGGTAAGCATTTCTCCTCTCATAATTCCGCAAACATCCCAACTTACAAATGGTTCAAGGCCAACATATGGATTCGGGGATTTATAAAAAGGAATATGAAGTTTTACTTTAATAGGACGAGCAAATCTTTGTTTAACAGGGGTTACATAAATTGTAACACCAACTCTAACTGCATCTACATTCTGAGACTGAGCTTTCTTTTCTCCTTCTGCATCATCAAGTTTACCCTTTCCAAGGACAAGGATAATTGAAGCATTGTATTTTACTCCGCCCCCACCAGAAATTTCCTTAGGAGTAAACATACTCATTGCATCATAAACGTGGTTATTGATAATAAAAGGAATACCGAGTTTTGCAAATTTAAGACCATTTACGCGGAACATTTTACGAATAGCTTGTTGCTTTGTCATGTCCCTTTTATTATCTCCCTTAACACTGTCTTCGGATTCTTTTTCCGAAGAAAGGTTTCCAAGGGAGTCAAGTACAACAATAATCTTAGGTGGTTGCTCTCCCTTTTCGATCATAGCTTCAAACGAAGTTGTAATTTGAGCTGCTATATGATTAAATTCCTCAATAGTATTAACTGGTTGAAGACGAAGATGAGAAGTATCCACGCCAAGACGGGCAACAAAATCCCTGTCAATAGATCCTTCTGAATCGAAATAAACAATATCGTAGCCATTCTCTTTTATGCCATGGCGGCAAATAGATAATGCTATGTAAGTCTTTCCAGTCCCTTCTTCTCCAGCCAAAACTAATGACCTTCTATTAGGAAGACCGCCAAATACTGATCCCGAGAGGCAGGCGTTTAGAATATAAGAGCCTGTGTTTATCCATTCATCAATTTTTGCAATGGGGTTAATATCAATCATTTCCCCATCCGGAGCAATCTTATTCAACATATCATTCAAGACTGAGAATGAAGCTTGCCCAGTAATTTTTTTCGCTTTAGCCATAAAATTAATTTATCTTATTTTGTTAATTTTATGGTCTTTTTTATCGAAAGTTTTACATTTATGACAAGAAAAGAGAGAATAAATTAAGAGAGATAAAGAGATGATTGCTGCTATAAGTTTAATAAATCCAATATGTTGAGTTCCAAAGATAAGCTCACCAAAATGGTTAAGCAGTATATAAAATTCAACTACTAAGAAAAAAATAAATGATAAACAAAAAATTTTAATTAATATTTCTTTCATAAAGAAAGAATAATTTTATAACCCGAGTTCTCCGCCTCCTTCCTCGGGCTGTTCTTCGGCTGGCTTCTCTGTCTTTTCCTCTTTTTCTTCCCCTATTTCGTCAAGGATAGGTTTTAGCCTCCAAAATATTCTCTGAGCTGCTTTGTCTTTCAAAATAAAACCAGCCCAGTCGATCTCTTTTTTATCTGGTTCTATTGCATCCTGAGCAATCTCGGTTGAAGGTTTAACGATAAAATAATATACTCGCTTATACACTTTTCCGGATTTATCCTCATAATCAATATAATGAGGCTCTGTATCTTTTATATCTTTAGGATCGATATTTATACCAATTTCTTCGCGGGTTTCTCTTATAGCTGCTTCTAAAAGGTCTTCTCCTTTTTCAACTTGTCCTTTTGGAATACTAAATGTTCCCCACCATTTTTGACCTGTTGGGTGTCCAAGAAGAATACTGCCATTTTGAATAATGGCTAATCCAGCGGATAATTCGATAGGATCATCCAATTCTTGCTCAAACAGTTTTTCTCGAACTAATTTCATCTTTAGCAAATTCTTTTATTCTTTTAATATTTATCAAATTTTCTTCGAGGTTCTTTATCACTCCATCAATATCTTCGTATTCTCCTAATAGAATTTGTTTTATAGAACGTTCTACAGATTTAGTTCTTGGAAAATTCCAATTATCAAATTCCTGCGTTTGCGGATCATAAATTGAATAAACTGTCACATGGTTTGGCGTATTTCTGACATAAAGCTCTATTTCTCCATTACTTGTCTTTTTCCATTCAAGATCTATTCCAAATTCTTTGCATTTCTGACAAACATAATCCATCTTTCTTTCAGTAGTCATACCAATATCCATGGATTTTTTAGGATCCTGACCTCGTTCAAAATTGATATTTTCCCTTACCAAATTCATTTTGATTAAAAATTTTTATCCAATATTTCACTTTTGCCAAAGCATCTTTGCAATTATCAAAGGATATTACATCTATCTCTTCATCTGGGGCATTTGGATTTTGAGGCCCTCTAAATTTTCTTTGTATATGATACCCCGCCGCAAATTTGTCTGAGAATTCCCGAGAATATTCTATATATGTATAATAAAGACTTCCTCTTGGGCCTTCAGGGGTGTATTCTATTCCAATTTTCGTAGAATTTTCATCCCACTCCTCTTTTATGCTAATATAAGGATTATCTTCTAATTCCCAAACTTCTTTGCCCCAATATTCTATGACAATTTTTTTAATACCCTCATAAATTTGTATACGGGCATTTTTTATTTTTCTTTCCTTTACCCGACCAATATCCATTGCATCTTTTGGATCCTGTCCCCTTACAAATTGTGCTCTCATTTCTTTTCAACCTCCTTAGCAGTCCAGTTATACTTATTTAAAAATATTCTTATTTGCAACATAGCTTCCTCGAGACTTTCTTTTGGTGTTTGATATTCTATCATATCTGTTGGAATATCTGTAATACCTGACCAAAAATGTTCTCTCTCAAAATCATAAAAAATCCAATATCTATAAGGATGAATTCGATTAGGCATTTTTCCATCAAATTCTATGGTTATTCCTCTTTCAGAAGTATTCTTTTTAATAGTATTTAAATCGAGATTATAATCGCGACAAATAATACGAGCCGCTCTTTCCATTTGGTTCCCTATCTGAACAATTTTATTACCAATACCCATTTGTTCTTTGGGATCTTCTCCTCTTATAAATTTGGCTCTCATTTTTCGTTTTCTTCCAATTTTTTTCTTAAGAAATTTATAACTTCTTTAATATCTTTTGTTTCAATTTGTTCCGAAGTCTGATATTGATTCTCAATGCAACCTGCCAAAAATTCTTCCATTAAAAACCAATATGAAATATAATAAGTATGCTTGATCCCTGCTACGCCCCAGGTCATTTCATCTGCAGTGATGATGTTGTCAAGATTGTTCGGAGTAAGGATCGAATCTGGATCCAAATTATATTCTTTAATTAATAATTTTATAGTTTGTACAATTTGATTATCAATACGAGAGTAAAGATTTCCAATTTTCATAGCATCTTTAGGATCCTGTCCTCTTATGAATTGTGCTCTCATTAATCTATTGCGGATGTAATCCATTTTTTTAATTGCTCAGTGGCTAATTCCAAACTATTGAAATTTCTTTCATCGGACGGTCCTCTGTTTTTTTGTGCCCATATTGCCGAATATAATTCAAATTGTTTAGATAAAAAATATCCCCTGTAATCTAGAGTAAACCAATAATTTTTATATTCTGCTCTCGCCTGAACTTGAAAATCGTAACCAGCTCCAGGAGTTTCCTGAGCTTGAGTCATTATTTCGGGTTTAAAAAATTGTTTAGAAGAAAAAATGGAAGCTAAAGCACTTGATAATTCTTCCCTCTTTTTATCAATAGCCCTTTCTTTATAATGACCTAACTGCATAGAATCTTTAGGATCTATTCCTCTTTCAAAATGAATATTTTCTAAAACAAGACGGGCTCTCACAACGATTTTTTATTTATTTATTCATAAAAAAGGAGATATAATCTCCTTATCTCGCTTTTGTGTAATCTATTTCTTCTTCTATGCCTTCCTGGGCTTTTTTGCTCATAATCTGAGCAACTTCATAGAGATTTATAGGACGCCAGCCGCCACCAGGAAACTGGTGTATTTCTGAGTTATCGATACCCACATCAAAAGTTAATCCAGGCATTTTAAATCTACCATGAACGTGACCATAAAGGTGCCAAGACCCATGGGGTTTTCTATCCCATGAAGCCATAGGAAAGTGATCTAAAACGATGTGAATATTTAATCCAAATTGAGAAAAAGAGAAATTCTTTCTCTGAGTTATTTGAGAAAATCTCGTAGATTTTTCTATATTTCTATCATGATTTCCTAGAATAAGAAATTTATTGCCATTTAATCTATCTAGGAATTTATCGCAATCACCACTTCGGGCAAAGGTAACATCCCCCAAAAGATAAACGGTATCCCTTTTTCCTACCCATTTATTAAAAACATCCTTGATAAGCCACTCTGTATGAGCTTTATCAATCATTTCCTTATACCACTTGTTATTCATATTCCTTTGATCTTCTGGGATTCCTTCAAGATCATTAGGATCTAAATAAACAGGTCTGTTGCAAATATCCACAATCTTTGGATGCGCATGATGTAAATCTGCGGTAAACCAAATATGTTCCATTACGGATTGTGCTTCTGGAGTAATTAAGTTTAGAATTTCTGCTGTTTTATGTTCTGCCATATTTTTATGTTAATCGAGGATAAAAAGATTCATTTGCATAATCCTCTTGTGAATAATCTTGTTCTGGTCTATAAGGTATTTTATCTTCTGGTTCTTGTAAAGTTTCGGGTTCTTCCTTTTTAGGTGTTAAATCTTTCATTCTTGTAATGATAGTTTGCTTTTCCCCCTTAAATTCATTATAATTTTTAATTGTAAATACACAATCATGAAAATTTTCTTTATCGTCTTTAAATGGGGGATAAGGACCCTTTAGCATAAAGGTATTTTCGTCTTCATCAATAAATTTTGTAATCCAGATAGAACCCCATTGAGACTCCCCGCCATGAATCGTAAATACCCATTTAAGAGCTCTTCTGATCTTATCTCCTTTATTTCCAACAAAATCACTCTTCTCTGCTGCTTTAGCTCTTTCCTCTTCCCAATTTTCCCTTTTCTTCTTCCACTCATAATCTTTCTTAGTCATGAGTTCGCCCTTATAATCAATAATAAGGCCTTTTTCTAATAGGATTGGCTGTAAATTTTGAAAAAATGCTTCATCTTTTTCTTTTCTTCCAGCTTTATTAGCATTCCAAAACCAAACGGAATAACTTTGAACTCTTTCATTATCCCAATCCATATATCTAATATCCTGCCCCTTGTATTGTCCAAATTGCCATTTAAAGTTTTTATCAGGATCTTTTTGACCTCTTTTAATAGGGTTTAAAGGAGCTTCATTAACTTCAAAATTTTTATGTCCAAGGATTTCTTCTGCCTTCTTTTTAGCTTCTTCAAGATCTGTTCCTAAAACTTGAACAAGACGATCAAATGGATAATTTCCGGAATAATATCCCCTAAGCCCGGAATGTCTTAGAACATACATTTTTCCGCCAGTTCCGGGAGCTATATAATATTTTTCTCTGATAATCCTTGACATAAAAATAGATTATTTTATCTATTTATTTCACAAATATACAAATAAAAACCCGAACATAAAAATTATTCGGGGCCTCCTGGGAACATTGGGTAAAAGAAATAGCAATTAAAAAAATTAAAAGTAGTATTTTTTTCAAAATTACCATGTATCTTTTTGATTCTTCCAATCACTAAATTCTTCTTTTCCCCCTCGTACCGACCAATCAGAATCAATAGTTAATTTGGAGGAAAAGCCCCCTCGGACATTAAATTCCATTGTAATTCTTAATCTTGATGGCTGATAAACTTCCTTCAAATGGGAATAAACAGTGTTAATTAATCTCTCATAAGAAATAATCATATCCCTATATTGATAAAAGTATTTTTTAAGGGATTTTAATTCAATGACTTTTTCTTTGGCATAAAAATCAATATAAACGACACCAAAATCTGGCTGTTCGTCTACTCCAAGAAAAGTTATCTCAGTTCCTTTTATTCTGTTTTCGTAGGCACTCTGGTCCGGATTGGGTAAGCTTTTAAGGATGCTTTTATCCGCAGATTGCCAAAATTTCTTTGTTTTTTTATCGGTTGTCTCCTGATCCATGTTGTACGTTTCTTTTAATTCTATCTTTTATCTTTTCTAAATTGGTTTCCGCAATATCATCTAATGTATATCCCAGCTTTCCAGCCATTCGAGCAATATACCATAGGACATCTCCCAATTCTTTCTTAAGGGCCAAATTCCTTTCGGCGGTAAGCATTCCCTCGTCATCTCTTATCATTTTTTTAATATGGTCGGCAATCTCCCCTCCTTCCCCGGTAATTCCTAGAGCACAGTAGATAATATCATCATGCTCATAAAATGCAGTTTTAGCTGCTTCTTCTTGATACTTATTTAGTTCCATTAAAATAAAGATTTAGCATAAATAAGGTTTCCTGGGACTGGACTATATCCAAGGGCTTCAATAAATCTATTAAATGGTTCCACAATAACTTTTTCAAACTGTTCATCGTGGTTTACTTCTGGTGCAAATTCATGAGGATAGCTTCCGGGCAAAAATCCAAATATTTGATCTTCGGATTTGCAATAATAGAATTTTATCTTATCCCCGGTCTTGATAAGGCTATATTTACTTCTCCATTTAGAATTCTGGAGTTTGTGATTATAAACAGCTGCTGCTCTAACATTAATAGGGCATTTTTCAGCCAATACAATTTTCTTTTTATCTTCCAAACAATATTTTTCATATTCTCCAATTGACATGGATTTTGAAATATCATCGGGATTTTGAAGAATAAACTGCTGTTTATATTCTTTCAATTTCTTAACAGCATCGCTATAATTTAACGCTTTTCCGTTTTGGAAAATATACTTGGTTAACTCCTTAAGAACTTTTCTTGCAAATTTTGGAGTTGAACTTTGAACAATTTCTACACCCGTTGAAGCAATCTTTTCCTGTGGTTTATATTCTACTCCGGGGTCTTTCCATGCTAAGTCTAAGACATATTTCTTTTTTGCCATCATTAAAGCCGAGAAAGAAATCTTTTCCAGATCCAGATTTTGAAGATCTGTAGTATTAAATTTCTTACCATATTCTTCAAATCTTTGTTTAAAATATGAATTTAATCGAAGTTTTTTAAGATTGAGAATAAATTCGACAGGATTACCTTGATAATCACAAGATTTTAAAACAGGATCAAATGTAACATAAGTAGAGTCCGTATCGTTATAAATAACTAAACTTTTAATTGTAATAGGACGAACCTGTTTTAATCCTAAAGCTTCATGAAGTTTAATATCTTTATGCCACATATTGATGAAATAATCATCAATAATATTATTAGCAAAGTGAATAATGTCTTGACCTTGTAATGTTACGGCTTCAGCAATATAAATGTTATACCCGACAAAAAATGGAGATGCACAAGCTCCGTAAATGGAGTTAATGAAAATTTTAATTGAGTGCTGAAGACCATTATATTCATCCACAATCGATTTAAGCCGATCTATTTCGTGTTTAAGATCTTCAAGAGAACAATTATAAGGATCAATTTTGGATACTTTTAGTTCCACCATATAACTTTTTATTGTTATATGCTGGGGGGATATAATGGTTTTAATTTTTACAAACCATTAACGGGCCTAAAGATGTAGAAGGTAATGCTTTAAAGATTTTCCATTTAGCTAAAATAGCAGCTAATATCGCTACATGTTCTAAATAAAGAATTTCATCAAAGCAAGTAGAATGCTTATCATAGTAAATTCTAAAGACCTCAGTCATGCCCTCTAATTTTGAAGCTCTCGTATATTCTGATTGATCTTCCATAGGGCTAATATACAAAAAAATTCTTTACGTTATGTCTTTTTTCTTAAAATAATTCTCTTATCAAAGGGGCTCCAGGTTTTTTTCCATTCCGGAAACTCTGGTAATAGTTTATTAAGATAAGCCATATAAATTTTGTAACGTCTATCATCGCCTTTGAAATTGGTGGACGGATACATGTTTAATCCGTCCACCTCATTCTCCGATACAAATTCTTTGATTATTTCTATTACTGTCGAAAGTATTTTGAAAATTCTTCCTTTATTTACTACTTTTGTATCTCCTTCTTCGCCAGAAGTACTAAATTCTGTTTGATAAATGTTCTTTTTTCTCCCATGTATTTCCCCTAGATTAATAAACTTTACAGCATATTGATCTCCATCCTCAGTTTCGAAATAATAAAAGCAAGCTAATTTCTCGCATTTACCCTTTCTATAACTATAAGGCTGAACTAAAAAGGATCCAACTTCGTTTAGGGGATTTAGAGATTCTCGAACAATCATTTTTTGTTTGTTTTATTTATTCTCTTCTTCTTTAAGTAATTCTAGTAATTTGGGAAATCTTATCCAGATTACCTGTAAATGAAAACATATAGGGTTCCATTTTTTCCCATAAAGATCCTGGTAGATAACCTAAAGATTCTCCATTTATTGTCTGGAGTGATTTCACAAGAACCAATTTTTTAAATCTTGGTTCCGTTTTCATTAAGTGGAGAGCGGTTAACAAGCTCATATAGGTTTTTCCGGTTCCCGCCGGACCTGTTGAAATAACAACGTCCTTTTCCTCTATAGCTTGTTTTAAGTCTTTTTGCTTTTTGTTTTTACATTTAACTTCAATTTTTAAATCGTTTAGCCTAATTTTATCTGATTCGTAGAAGGATGCTTTTCTTTGTGATGAGATCTCTTCATATATGCTTACATCCTCGATCTCCTCCGGGGTTAAATTCTTTTTCCTCGCCAAAATACTTATTTTATTTTAAGGTTAAGGATCCTTTAGCTATATATTTCTTCTAGGAACCAAAAAAACAGGGGCTAGAAAAGCCCCTGCAAAAATAATTCATCTATCAAAAATCCGTGGAAGACTCATCATACTTTTCGTCCTTCTCAACCATAGAGGTCACGGTTATCGTTCGACTTTCCTTTGATTTAAAAACAATTCTATCGTCAGAAAGATCTACATCATAATTTTCCATATCCACCTTTTCAAATTGTTCTTTATAGATAGATATTCCTGTATTTTTTGCTGCATCAGCTAATTTGAATTCAAAGGTCTTTCCCCTGGCCGTTAGTTTCCCTTCTTTGGTTTTAAAATCGATAAACTTGTATTCATTATCAAGATTACAAAGGGAGTTGATCTTTTCTATTTTAAGACTTGGTAATTCAAATGAAACTGCAGGAGTAATGCTGGCAATATTCGTTATAAACAGATTATCTGAAATGTATTTAAAAATATGGAGAGGAGTACAGTTTAAACTCATTTTAAGATTAGAATTCTTTATGAGAATATTTGTCCCCGCAAATCCTGCATTTTCTCCAACTATTTCTTCATATTTGAACCCGAAGTAGAATTCTTCAGAAACAAAATGTTCAAGGGATTTAATTAATCTTGGAATATGATAAATACCAACTTTAACTCTTTCCTTAAGGGAAGGTTTACTTGTTAACTCTAATCCAGCATCTTCAAAAGATATTCTGGAGAATTTTACCACACTTTTTTCCGGATTATAGGTCTTTGCTAAGAATTCCTGAGCATTCTCATCGACTTCAAGAAGAAGAGAATTGTCAATCAAGGAAAATCTTTTTAGCCAAGAAGTAAAAGGCCTAATATTTTTAGCCTGAAACTCTAATACTTTTGCCATAGATATTTTTTTTTGTAACTATAATATTTTGTATGTTTTATGTAATAAAAGACAAGAAGTTTTAATCTTTTAAAAATTCTTCTAATGTTTCTGGTGCATAGTTTTCTTTAACTGGCTTTGGACTTAGGAATTCTCCTACTAGATCTGAATAAATAGAATTTTCTAAAGCAGGATCCCAAATTTCATAATGTTCTTGCTCCATATATTTAGAGAAATCAGCTAGAATTTGTTCTTCGGCATTAGAATCATTTAAATCTATTGTAGAATCTACATAATGTGAAAAGAATCCATTCTCTGGTAAATATTCATTAAAGAAAATATCTCTTATTTCATCTATATCCACATCAACTTCTGCGGATTCATTTATTTCACTCTCTGATAAAACGTTTTCTGTTTTAAGTTCCCTAGCTGCTAATATAGGATTTATGCCATGAGCTTCAGCGCTTTGAATAGTTTCCATGTTTTGAGGGTCATTTAAGATTAG
>Ga0208195_1002881_pt1 | contig 15326 bp, 11 predicted proteins | sample AD_UKC077_MetaG_FD_184441 | JGI IMG/M metagenome (GOLD analysis project Ga0208195, IMG submission 184441) | Active sludge microbial communities of municipal wastewater-treating anaerobic digesters from USA - AD_UKC077_MetaG (SPAdes) (version 2) | ecosystem: Engineered > Bioreactor > Anaerobic >...
CCACAAAAAAAAAAAAAAAATCACTCCATCCACCCCAACCCCAACCCAATAATCCTATCTGCATAATCCGCCATAAATAAGGGGATATTCAGCAGGTCATTGTCGAGGCGCAGGTTGTTGAGCGAAAAGCGAACACGTAGTTTTACTTTATCGCCGTATTTTTCTTTGTACTTTTTGAGGCTTCGGCTTTCCACATTGCTCTCAGATTTTACTTCTACTGGCACAATGTCATTTTCTCTTTGGATTAGAAAATCTACTTCATAGTTCGGGTTTTCACTGGTCCAATAACGTGGTATGGCTTCGAATTGATTGTGCAGAGCTTGCAGGATATAATTCTCACTTAAAGCTCCTTTAAATTCTACAAAGAGCCTATTGCCTTCGCCAAATGCAGAAGGAGCAAGCAAGGATAAACGGCGTAGCAGTCCTACATCTGCCATATACAACTTGAATGCAGATAAATCATCGTAGGCAGAAATAGGCAAGCCTGGTGCGGTACTTCGGTAAATCTTATATGCGAGGTTTGCATCACAGAGCCATTGCAGAGCATCTTCGTATTCTCTAGCACGGGCACCTTCTTTGACTACCTTATAGATAAACTTTTTATTTTCTCTTGCAAGTTGCGAAGGGATTGATTTCCATATCATCGAAATTTTTGGAAAATCCTTGGGGTCGGGATGCTTGGCAAAATCTCTTTCATATGCACCTAAAATATTCGAGAGCACTTGTTGCATGAGGTCCACATCTCGGTCTTGTGTCCATGAGCGAACAGACTCTGGCATACCGCCTGTTACAAAATACATTTTAAGTTTTTCATATAATGGATTGAAAAAAGCTTTTGGAATTGGCTCAATCGTATTTACGCTTTTCATATAATCGACCAAGTTCGCATCGCCATTAGCTAATAAAAATTCGGTAAATGTCATTGGCGTAATTTCTAAAAAATCCACCTTACCAACAGGAAAAGATGCTGGCTTAGATAATGCAATGCCGAGTAGAGATCCTGCACAAGCTACATGGTAGCGGGGCCTTTTTTCGCAGAAATATTTTAGCGTGTTTAATGCATTCGGGCATTCTTGTATTTCATCAAAAATAATGAGCGTATCTTGGGGCTTGTCTTGTGTAATGACTTCGCCACTTGCCATCATTAGGTTTTGCAGAATTCGCTCTACATCTTTGGTGCTTTCAAAAAATTGTTTATATTCTGGGTGTTCATCAAAATTGAAATATGCCATATTCCTATAATGACGTTTTGCAAACTCCTTTAAGAGCCAAGTTTTACCTACCTGACGCACTCCTTTTAAAATAAGTGGCTTTCTATATTTGGATTTTTTCCAGTCTAAGAGTTTTTGCATAGCCAATCTTTCCATATTAGTACCTCCAAAATCACATTAATCTACATGTTTTGTGTATAAAAATCACATTATTATTGATAATTATCGGCGAAAATCAAATTGGAGTCAAGCAAAATCACATTATTGTAGTAGTTTTATGTATATAAATCACATTATTCTTCAATTTTTATGTAGAATAATCACAGAATTCTTTGCTTTTATAAATTTTTGAATAATAAAACAATGGAGAGTATAGAATAAATTAATTGTAACTAAGTTATTTACTCTTGTTCCCGCAAAATCTTTGCTGCATCTTCTTTTGCTCGGACTAATATGTTTCTGTCACGCACAAGATCTGCAATGCCAAGCTGTAAATTGCCTGATTGCAGTATGCCGGCAACTTCTCCAGGACCTCGAAGTTCTAGGTCGAGTTCTGCGATCTTAAAACCATCTAGATTTTCGTACATAGCCTTGAGTCGCTCTTTTGCGGTGTCGCTTAGCTTTTCCGCATAGATTAAAAAACAATGTGAGTCTGCGCTCCCTCGGCCGATGCGTCCGCGCAATTGGTGGAGAGCAGCGAGCCCGAATCGCTCTGCATGTTCGATGACCATAGATGTTGCATTGGGGACATCGACACCCACTTCGACAACAGTTGTTGCGATGAGAATATCGATTTCTCCTTTTTTAAAAGCGTGCATAATAGCGCTTTGTTCTTCTTCGTCAATTTTTGAGTGGATGAGGGCGAGCTTGTAATTTGGATAAACCTCGCGCGAGAGAAAATCGTACATTTCTTCTGCGCTTTTCAGTTTTTTTTCTTGTGAGCTTTTTAGATTTGGGTTTTCAAAAAAATCCTTTTGTGCAGCGAGGTTTGGTTTTTCTTTTTCGGGAAAATCTTCATCTGAAAAAATGCTATCTAAAAAATCTTCGTCTTCTTTTTTTTCTATGCGGGGATATACAAAATATGCCTGTCTTTTTTTTTCTATTTCTTTTCGAACCGCTTCGTAGACCCGCCACTCATTTCCTACTTTTGTAAGGTGGGTTTGTATTGTACCGCGTCCCTTTGGCATTGTTTTTATTGTCGAAATGTCAAGGTCGCCAAAGGCAGAAAGGGCGAGGCTTTGCGGTATGGGAGTTGCAGACATCATGAGATAGGATGGCGTTTTTTGAATGGATTCTCTTCCCTTGTCCAAAAGACTTGCTCGTTGCACAACGCCAAACCTATGTTGTTCATCTATAATGATAAAACCAAGTGAGTGGTATTTTACATTTGTTGAAAATAAGGCATGTGTTCCGATGATAATCGTAATGTCGCCGCTTGCAAGACTTTGCAATAATAATGAGCGCCCCTGGCTTTTTATATTTCCGCTAAGAAAGGCTATATTGATACCAGGAATCCCTTGTAATAACTGTGAAGCGTTTTGCGCATGTTGTTTTGCAAGTAATTCTGTAGGTGCTAAAAAAGCAGATTGATAGCCCATGTCGGCACAGTAGAGGGCAGCGAAAAAAGCGACAAGGGTTTTTCCTGATCCAACATCTCCTTGTAAAAGTCGTGCCATGTAAAAAGAATTATTCATTATATCTGGGGAATCGTTTTTATTTTTTCCCTGATTTGGAGCGTAGGCTTTTTCTAAGTCCTCATTGATGTCGAGGATACTTTTTTTTTGATCGCTGCTCAGCGAAAAAGGAATCCGTTCTAAAAGAATTTTTTGCTTTGGAGAAAGAAATTGGGCAAAGTGATCATCATCAAGTGCTTCTGTTTTGTTCTTTGAATCTCTATCGTAGGCTGCGTGAGAGTCGCTTGTCCTTGAGGAAAAGGTGAGATTTTTTTTGCGTGCATAGGCAGCTTGCAATAAATGATACTGAAATAAAAACAGCTCCTCATAGATGAGCGTGTATCTTGCCTTTTCTATATCTTGTATTGTTTTGGGATTGTGAATTTTTTCTAAGGCTTCTTTTTTACTTAAAAGCCCTCGCTCGTCGATGAGAGCTTGCGGTATTTCATTTTCTAAACCGAGGCTATAACTTTTTAAGGCAGCTTCTATAATTGTTTTTACTTGTGCATTTTTCAATCCCTCGGTCAGCGGATAGATGGGAATAATTTCTTTGAAGTTTTCTGGCTCTGGACTTGCTTCGAGAAAAGGATTTTCTCTTGCGTGTTGAAGGAGCTTTGCTTCAAAAAAAGAGGCTTGAATTTCGCCGTATTTATAATTAAAGTTTCCTGTGACGCTTATAATCGAGCCAACAGGAAATGATTTTTCTAAGAAGGGGCGATTAAAACAAAGCAGTACAGCTTCACCCGTAGTATCTTGGATACGTATTTTGAGTGTCTTCATGCGCCCAAAGCCAAACCATTCATGCGAGATAACTTTTGCGATTGTATGAACTTTTTTTCCTAGATGAAAATCTTTTATGCCACGCTTCTCTGTTCTGTCTTCATAGTCGCGAGGATAGTGGCTGAGCAATTGCGAGACGGTAAAGATATTGAGTTGTTTAAAAAGTCTTTCTGTTTTTATTCCGACACCGGGGACTTGCGTGATAGGAGTTTGTAGGTCTTCCAGTTTCATAGGCAGCTAAGTTAAAAGGGCAGCGTTTGGAAAAAGGAAACAAGTATGAATGCTACTATTTTAAGAATTGCAGAAAAAACAATAAAGCTTATAAGGCTAATAATAAGCGATTTTTGAAATGTATAAAAAGAATTTTTATAGAATTTTTTTGTAATAAAATCGGCAATTGGTTTTATAAATTGATCAAAGCTAAACCAAATACTTGACGTATCTTTATTGAGTAAAAGAAAGATGAGGCGAATCGCAAGTATAATGATGAGGAAAAAAAGAAATGAGTTTACAATAGAAAAAGCAAAGTTTACTATAACGGAGAGTAAAATCCCAAGGCTAAATCGTTTTATTGCAATGATGGTGTTCAGCATTTGTGTGAGCATGTACAGTAGCCCCAAAGAAATAATGGGAGAGAAATCGAGTTGGTTAAGCCTTAAAAAAGTGAGCTTGCGAAAAAGATAAAGGTAGGGGTCGCAGATAGAAGTTAAAAAAGCATAAAAACTGTTTTGCTGTAAGCTCGGGCTAAAGCTCAATAAGAGCCGAATGAGGCAGAGAAACGAGTAGATCGAAATCGCAAAAGAGAGTAATCGTAATAATCCAAAAAATAAATCCATCTTTTATTCCTTCCAAATAGACTCAACTAAGTCTTGATTTTTTAGTTCTGTTATAAAGTCATCATCACAAGAGATGCTTGTACTTTGTGGTGCCTTAATTTCGTAATCACCCCGCATGGTTTCTAAGTGAAAGTATACTTCACAATTCCCTGGATGTGAATAGATAAAATCCCTAAAGGCCATAAGTTTTGTTTGATCCTTTGTTTTATCTTTTAGTTTAATATGAACCGCTTTTGTTACATAGCTTTCAAGCCTTTCTGGCAAAACAACTTCATCGATGAGCAAAGTTGGTCCGCCGTAGCTATCGTCGTACTTGCCTTTGAAAAATAAAATTGCATCGACTTCCATTAAGTCTTTTATTTGTTCCCATGTTTTTGGGAATGCAGTAAACTTTATTGTTCCGTGTAAATCTTCCAGTTGACCGAGTCCCATCCATTGTTGTTTTTTTGTAAGGATGGGGCGCACTTCTTTTACAAGGGCGAGGATAGCATAGTTGCGTTCCTTGCTCAAATGTTCTATGGCATTTGTGCGAAGGGAGACAAGTGAGTCTATTATTTTTTTATGCATTTCTAAGGGATGTCCAGAAATATAAAACCCGATAAGTTCTTTTTCAAGGCGTAGTTTTTCAAGTTCTGGCCAGTCCTCTGTTTCTTCGTAAACAAAGTCTAAAAATTCTTTTTCGCCAGAATCTTCAAATAAACTCACCTGTCCAAATTCTGTTGCCTCTTTTTTCTTGCTCACATAGTCGACTGCCTGTTCAAGATTTAAAAGCAGTTTCGATCGTCTTTCTCCAAGCGTATCAAAGCAACCAGTTTTTATGAGCACTTCAAGGGCTCGTTTGTTTATGGCAGAAAGGTTTACGCGTTCGAGAAAATCTATAAAGCTTTTATAGGGACCGTTTTTTTGTCTTTCCTGAATGAGCTCGTCAGCTGCTATTTCTCCTAAGCCCTTGATACCGAGTAAGCCAAACTGAATCGCCCCATCAACCACGTCAAAGACCTTGTCTGAGCTGTTTATATTTGGCACCTTAACTTCAAGCCCCATGCTTTTTGCCTCGGCAATATATTCGGGGAGCTTGTCCGTAGAAGACATTTCGTTCGTGAGGTTTGCTGCAATAAATTCGAGTGGGAAATGTGTTTTGAGGTAGGCGGTTCTGTAGGCAAGCACTGAATAGGCTGCGGCGTGACTTTTGTTAAAACCGTAGCCAGCAAAGGGTATGAGGATTTCAAAAATCTCTTCGGCTTTTTTTGCATCAAAGCCAGACTGTACAGCACCTTTTACAAAGTTTTCTTTTTCAGCGGCCATTACTTCTGGTTTTTTCTTTCCCATTGCACGTCGCAGATTATCAGCCTGTCCAAGACTATAGCCAGCTATTTTTTGAGCAACTTGCATAACCTGTTCTTGGTAGACAATGACGCCATAGGTTTCTTCGAGAATATCTTTTAAAGAAGCATCAGGATAGTGTATTTTTGTGGGGTCGTTTTTCCCGGCAACAAAGTCGTCGATAAACTGCATGGGACCAGGTCGGTACAAGGCGTTTAAAGCAACGATGTCTTCGATACGTCTCGGTTGTGCTTGCTTTAAGACCTTTTGCATCCCGGGGCTTTCAAACTGAAAAATGGCAGCAGTTTTTCCATCGCAAAAAAGGTCAAAGGTTTTTTCATCGTTTTCATCGACGATATTCGCGTCGAAGTTTTCAAAACCTTTTCGCTTGTGTATCAATCGTTCTGTATGTTTGATAAGCGTAAGGGTTTTTAAGCCGAGTATATCCATTTTGACAAGCCCACATGCTTCTATAATATCCATGGTATATTGTGTTGCCATTATGGGAGTGCGCGAGTCTTTGTACATTGGCACCCAGTCGATGAGCTTTGTTTTTCCGATAACGATTCCAGATGCGTGAATGCTTGAGTTTCTATTTGTGCCTTCAAGGACGAGGGAGTTTTCAAAAAGCTCTTTGTAGCTTGGCTCGTTCATAAAAGGAGCAAGTTGTCCAGAATCACTTACTTTGGGATTGATGCTAAAACTGTCTTTGAGTTTTCCCGATGATGCAATGTGTTTTGTAATTTTATCATGTTATTTGAAGTATAGATTACCATGACAAGAAAATGGAGAGACAGTGAATAGCGAAAAAGATAAAATTTTTTTTATTTCAAATAATACAATTTATATATAAAAATGTGTTGAGCTTTTCAAGCTAGTTTCTCTTTTTTTCCCAAAAATCACTATTTGTTCAAAAATCATTAAAAAGAGTTTGCTTTATATGAAATCTTCGCTTATACTCTTTTTATGAGGGTTGTATGTACTTAGAATATTCATGCTTTGATTTTACGCTTTTGTTTAATGAAGAAGTTTTCTTTTCAGTTCCTCCTGCTTTTGTTTTTCGAAGTGTTTTGGGTTATCAGTTAAAGAAATTGTGTTGTATTGCTACCAAGACTCAGTGTCAGGATTGTCATTTTCGAGTTAATTGTGCTTATGCTTCTTTGTTTGAAACTATTTTGGAAAAAGATAATGAGGTTTTAGCTGGGCGGACTCGTGCTTCTCATCCATATACTATTCAAGTTTTTCATGATGCAAAAAAATCTTATAAAGAAATCTCATTTAGAATTATTCTCTTGGGTAAGTATATAAAATTTTTTCCCTATGTATATTTTGCTTTGCAAAAAGCTGGAGAAGATGGGATTTTAAAGCAAAGACATGTTTTTACTATTAAATCTATAGAAAATGATGGTAAATCAATTTTAATAAAAGATGACAAAATAGAAACTAATCTGCCAACTTTCCAATGGAAGTTTGAAGATAAAAACAAAGAGACTTATGAAGGAGATGTTTTGGTTCAGCTTTTAACTCCTTTGCGTTTTAAGGTTGCTGGTAAATATACTGATAATTTTGAAGTAAAAGATTTTTTTGATACTATCGAACGCAGGATGCTCACTTTGTGTTCACTGTATGGGAAGGTTGAAGATTTCGAGATAAAAGGAGATGTTTCTTCTATTAATATGTCTAATCAAAATATCAAATGGGAGGACCAGTCTCATTATTCTGCACGTCAAAAAAAAGCAATGAAGCTAGGTGGTTGTGTTGGTGATTTTACTCTTTCTGGTAGTTTTTCAGGAAGAGAGCTTGCTTTGTTAGAGTTTGCAGAATTGTTTCAAGCAGGTAAAAATACTAATTTTGGTCTTGGGAAAATAGATTGTTGGAAAAAATAAAATGGTTGTATTTAATAATTTGAGGAGGAAAAATGACTAAGGTTTTAGAAGTAACGCTTGCTGCTTTATTGCATGATATAGGTAAAGCATATCAGCGTTCTGTTAAAAGCGATAAAGGTACCTTATGTGATGAAGCAAAAGGCTTGGAGGTAGGAAGAGGTGAAAGTTCCTATGCTCATGCAAAATGGACTAGCGATTTTATTAATCGGAATTCTGATATGCTGAAGTCTTTAATTTCAACTATGACAATTGGTGAGTTTGATGCGATTGCTTCGTGTCATCATAATCCAAGTTCTGATAGAGTTTTTGAAAAAATTGTTGCTGAAGCTGATAGAGCAAGTGCTGGTATGGATAGAAAATCTTTTACTGAAAAAAAAGATGATTCAGAGGTTGAGAAAAAAAACTATACATATTATACGAGACCTTTAGATTCTATTTTTTCACAAATTTTGATTGATGAAGTGCAAGTTACTAAGTTAAAACAATATCCACTTACAACTGAACCTTTATTTCCTCAAGATATTGTTAAACTTTCTTCTGATGATTACAAAAAACTTTGTAATTCGTTTAGTGAAAATTTTAGAGAATTGGATAGTTCAAATCTTTATCGGTTTGTTGATTCTTTTGTAAGTTTATTTTCAAAAACGTTTCAATCTGTTCCATCGTCTACTATTGAAAAAATTGCTGATGTGCCTTTGCCCGACCACGCGATTACAACTGCGGCTATTGCGGCTGCTATGGCTCGTGCATATGAAGAAGAAGGTGATTCATTTAAGCCTGAGTCTGCAAAGTTTCTTTGGCTTTCAGGAGATTTTGGTGGTATTCAAAAATTTATTTTTGGTTTACAGGGTGAATCAACAAAAAATCTAGCAAAGCTTTTACGTGGAAGATCTTTTTTTGTAAATATGCTCAATGTTATGACAGCTCGTTATATAACTGATGCCTGTGGTTTACCATCTTTGAATGCTTTGTTTTTATCTGGTGGAAAATTTCAAATTCTTTTGGCAGATACTCCAAAAACAAGAGAGGCATTAAAACAAGCAAAAAAAGAAATATCGTCTTGGATTTATAAAAATTATTTTGGTTTAATAAAAGTGTTTATCGATGATGGTGTGCCTTTTGAGCTTGAAGATTTTCAATTGGAAAATAATCGATTCAAAACAAATGTGTCTGATAAGAGTTTTATTTCATTGAACGCTATTAAAAAACGTGCCTTTGTAAATGAGCTTAAAGCAGAAGAGAGCTGGGTAAATGAAAGTAGTTTTGCTGAAACAAAACAAAAAGGTGGGCTTTGTAAACTTTGTGGTCAAGAAGCAATTGGTTCTGACAATATGGGAAAACACTGTAAAACTTTTGTAGAATATGGAAGTAAACTTACGAGTGCCCGGTATATTACTCTTTCTATTCCACAAAATGAAAAAGATAGATTGCATTTTGGGAAATATTATTTGTCAATTTTGAATGAAAAAGAAGATGATAAAATAAAAAATGCTCATGCTATATATTGTGTGAATAATCATGATTTTGAAAATAATCAATTTCCACGTCTTGTATATGCAGCTTATACTCCAAAAAGTTATATGGAAAAGACTTCTACTTTTGATTCTTTGGCAAAAAAAGCCGAAGGGCTTGAAGCATTGGCTGTGTTGAAAGCAGATGTTGATAATTTGGGCTTTATTTTTAGTAATGGCTTAAATCAAAAAAACTCTGTTTCTAGACGAAGAACGCTTTCTCGATTGTTTGATGAATTTTTTACTCTCTATCTTCCGTCTTATTTGAAAGCACAGTATCCTCGTGTTTATACTTTATTTGCAGGTGGGGATGATTTATGTCTTATAGGACCTTGGAGCGATATGATTCCTCTTGCAAAAGAAATACGAGAAAAATTTATAGCTTATGTAGGAAATAACCCAAAAATAACGATAAGTGCAGGAATAGAATTGTTTCATACTCATTCTCCTGTTTCAACTGCTGTAGATAATGCAGAATTAAAGCTGGATAAATCAAAAGATGGTGGTAGAAATAGAATAAGTCTTTTCAATAATACAATGAAGTGGGGAGAAGAATATGATGTCCAGTTAGAATTTGAAAAAAACTGGCAAACATATCTTGAAGAAACAAATGCTGGCGAAAACAAACATTCAATGTTATATCGATTTTTAGATTATTGGAAACAATGGAATGAAAGTGAAGTAGGAAGTATAAATAGGCTGAGGCATAGATTTCAGTTTATTTATGATATAAATAGAAATGCAAAGGGATCTATTTCAAAAGAGCCATTTCAAAGTTTGGTTATAACAAATGATCCAGATATGGAAAAAAAACCATTGTTTAAAAATTTAGCAGTTGGGCTTACGATTACTATGTATAAAAAACGAACAAAACATGAAAAAGGAGATATAAATGAGTAACAATTTCAATCAACAAAGACGAAACCAAGGGCCTAATAGGCATGACAACCAACAGCAAGGAAATGGGGGACTACTAAGGCTTCCTGACCTGAATGACAAAGAGTTGGTAGGAAAAAAAGCAGAAGAACTTGCTCGTCAAATAGCACAAAAAGATCCGCGTCCTACAACAAGCCAGATGAGAAACTTTTTTGGTGAGTTTAAGCAAATTGAACGAGATTTGATTGCTACTGAAGATCCAAAGAAAAAGTGGGAATCTGTGTATCCAAGAATCAAGCTTATAAAAGCAAAAGCTGTTTACAATGCTGCAAGAAAATCTGGAAAAATACCAGAACAATATAAAGATTTTCTTAGTCAATGTGTAGATAAAATAGAAGCAGATTACGAAACTGGCTATAAATCTTTTAAAAAGGTTTGTCAATTATTTGAAGCTGTTGTAGGTTATGCATCTGCTTATACAAGAAACTAAATAAAAGGAGTATAGAATGAAACATAAAGAAAATATTAAAATAACAGGTGTTATTGAAGTGATTACTGGTTTACATATTGGTGGAGGAAATGAAGCAATAGAAATCGGTGGTTTGGATAATCAAGTAATAAAGGATCCAAAAACTAAGAAACCATATATTCCTGGTTCATCTATAAAAGGTAAAATGCGATTTCTTAGTGAATGGAGTGAAGGAAAAGTAGATCCAAGAGATGGCAAAGTACATAATTGTGGTAATTGTAATGTTTGTCGAGTTTTTGGTTCTATGGCTAAAACTGAAGAAAGTCGTGGTCCAACTCGTTTAATAGTTCGAGATGCAAACTTAATAGGAAAGTTTGCACCAGAAACAATGCTTGAAGTAAAATATGGAACAGCAATTGATCGAGTGACTGGCACAGCAAAAGTTGGTTCATTGAGAAATATAGAACGTGTTACACCAGGGACAAAGTTTGCGTTTGAAATTATTTATAAAGTTTTGGATATGGATGACGACGGAAAACAAGACGAAAAAGATTTTTCCTTGGTTGTAAAATCTCTTATAGGATTGGAAAATGATACACTTGGTGGTTCAGGTTCTCGTGGTTCAGGTAAAATTGCATTTAAGGATTTGAAAGTAAGTGGCGGTTCATATACTGGTGAATATGAAAACCTAGAAGGACTAAACAATAAGGTGAATAAATAATGTTATATAAAATGACTATAGCTCCTCAAAGTTCTATAGGCACGCCTTTTCGCTCAGATACTCTTTTTGGTCATGCTTGTTGGGCGATACGGTTCAATGAAGGTGATGAAAGGCTTGAGGAGTTTTTGAAAAATGCACGGGAGCAAAAACCAGAATTGATTTTTTCTGATGGTTTTCCTAGTGGCTTTCTTCCTAAACCACAAGTTCCAGTACACTTTAAGCAGCTAAAAAGTCCAGAAGAAGTACGCAGGTTTAAAAACTTTAACAAACTTAAATGGATAAAAAAACAAACTGCAGTTGAAAAGAACTGGAATTTTGAAAAGATATTTGCATCTGATTTTGAGTCTATTTCTAATGATGCTTTGACTCAAGCTCAATATCATAACGTAATAGATAGAATGTCTGGAACAACTTCTGAAGATGCTTTATTTACAACAAATGCGCAATGGTTTTTTGATGAATGGGAAGAAGTTGATATTTATATATATACTGATTGGGAAAAAAAGCGTTTAGGTTTATTTGTAGAAAACTTATTTTCTATTGGATATGGAAAGGATCAAACAACTGGTAGTGGTAAAATAAAAATTGTAAATAAACCAGAACTTATAGAAGTTCCAAAGGGTGAAACAGGTTTTTATTTAGTACTTTCAAGATTGGTACCAGATAGTTCTGTGGACTTAGAAGCATCTTTTTATGATATTGAAGCAAAGCATGGAAAGGTTTGGAATGCTTTGGAAACGATGAATCCTTTTAAAAAACCAATAATGCAAATTATTCCTGGTTCTGTAATAAAAACAGATAGTTTAAAACTGATAACAGGTAGAGTTTTGGAAGAGATTGCTGATGATTCAAGGGTTATAGAAAATTGTTTTAGTATTTTATATCCCTTACCGAAGGAGGTTTTTGATGAATGATCAAAAGTTTGTAATCAAAAGTAAAAGTCTTTTCCCTATACATGTTGGAGGCGGAAATGATCTTCTTCTTGATTCTTTGAGCTATACTGTAAAAACGGGTTGGTTTTATCATATTAATTTGGATAAGATGCTATCTTATTTTCCAAAGTTTGCAAAAGAATTTATAAACTTAAGTGAAAAAGGTGATTCAATTATTGAACTAAGGGACTTGATAGCAAATAGTTTTGATGATTCAAAAAGAGATTGTTGGTATTTTCGTGCAAAGGTATCAGAAGAACTAGAAGCATTATTTAAAGGGAAAATAGGTAATTTGCAAAATCAACTTTTAGTGCAATGTATGATGCATTCTAATAATCGAGCTATCATACCAGGTTCTTCTATAAAGGGTGCAATACGAACTGCAATTTTGAATGAAAGAATTAATGATGGAAAAAATGGTCAACTTAAAGAAAAAATAGTAGATCATATTTACAATTTAAGGGAGAAGGATAAAGCAGTTTATGTTGAAGGTCAAATTTTAATGAGAGATAAATTTGATATAAAAAAAGACCCTTTTCGGGGGTTGAAAATTTCTGATGCTATTTTACCCGAAGATTCTACAGAAATAGTTTTGGTGTATAATATAAAACGAAACAGTGATGAAAAAGGTATTCCTATGTTTGTAGAAGTTGTACAACGAGACATTAATTTTCATTTTGAGATGATAGTTATGGATAAAGAAAAACTTCCAAAAGAGATTCAGCCTTATCATATAAGTGATGAAGAAGTTCGTAATTCTTGTTATGAATTTTACATGAATACGTTTTATGATGAGATTGAAAATTTTGATTATGAAGAAAATAGCAGAATTTCTAAAAGATATGTTGAAGATTTTCAAAAGCTGTGCAATGAGGAGATGAAGTATAATGATTCTTCCACTTTGATTCGTCTTGGAAGGTTTTCTCATGTAGAATCCATGACTTATTCTGGTGAATTATTTCAGCCAAATTTTAAAAATGGGTATGGTAAAACTCGTAATCTTATAAATGGAGAAATACCTATGGGAGTAATGTATTGTGAGTTCAAAAAATAAAATGAATAATACTTCAATAACTTTGATTTCATTAATTGGAACAGGAATGTATGAGGGAAAAGATTCTGGATATAGAAAAACAGTGTATAGGTTTTCTGATGGTTATGAATTTGAAACGAGTCTTTTTTTAGAAGCTTTGTTAGAGCATCCGACAGTAAGTAGTTTTGATAAAATTTTGATAGTGGGGACTACTACTTCTGACTGGGGTGCACTTATTGCTCAAGATGATGAATACACAGATTTGCAGATTAGAATTTTGGAAATGAGAGAAACTAAGGTGTTTAGTAAAGAAGCAATAGATGAACTTCAAGAAGTTTTAGCGGCAAAATACAAAAAATCTGTTGTGCTTTTTTATCATACTGATACTGTAGATTTTGATACTGCAGAAGATGTGTTTGATGTTTATAAAGAAGTTGCAAAAAATGTTTCTAAGAATTCAAAGGTTTTATTTGATATAACCCATGGGTTTAGAAGTATGCCTCTTTTATTGTATCAAGCTTTGCAATATGCGTTTCAAGAAGAGTTATCAGAATCTACTTCATTGATTTATGGTGAATATAATAAAGAAGAAAAAATATCGAAGGTAAGAGATTTATCTAATTATCTTGAATATGCAGAAATAGCAGGTGGGTTTAAGCTTTTTAATGCACGTTTTGATGGAAGATTGCTTTCTGAAAAAACTGAAACTCTATGGAAAAAAGGTTGTAAATGGCTAAAGCGTTTTACTGCAATGGTTCAAGCAAATTATTTTTTACAAATTTTTGAACTTTTAAGCAATTTAACGAATATTTTGAATGAGGGTATTCCTGAAAAATCTCCTTCGTGGGTACAAGATGTTTATGAAAGCTTAGAGGATTTGCATAAGCAATTAAAAAATCATGAAAAAAGTAAATTATTGTTTGCATTTTCAAAAATACTTGCAGAAAAAAAACTATATACTCAAGCGATCATTGGTTTGCAAGTTACTGTTGAAGCAAAGGCTTTTGAATTATTTGGTGATTGGGATGAGTTGGGAAACTATGATTATTTTCAAGAGAAAGTACGCCCTCTGTTTAGAGATTTTTTAAGAAATGATTTTCAGGAAAAACATAAAGATAGAATTTTTAATTTAGAAGGTGTGAGAAATCAGGTTGCACATGGTGGAGCAAAAAATAAAAAGACAGGTGGAAGTCTTAATGCTGAAAATATGTATAACCAATATGAATCTTTTGTGCAAATAGTTGAAAAATTACTTGAATATGAGGTTTAAGAAAAATATAAGGGAGTAAGGGCTTATGTCTTCGGTGTATATTATTTCTGACAATGGTAAATTGACAAAGGTGAATGAAACACTTGAGTTTCGCTATATTGATGGTACTATACGAAAAATATTCCCTTATAAATCTGATGTTTTGATTGTTTCTGGAGATGTTTCTTTTACGGGGCAAGCTATTAAGTTATTAACAAGACATGGAATAGATACTATTTTTTTATCTCGAAATGGTATGTTCAACGGTAAGCTTCAGTTTAGTCAAAACAAAAATGTTTTTTTGCGACAAAAACAATACAAAATGCTCGATGATTCTTTTAAGTGTCTAACACTTGCAAAGTCGATTGTTATGACTAAATTAAAAAATCAACTGACAGTAATGCAAAGAATAAAACGAAAAAAGAATGAAGCAGAAGAGCTAGGAAAGGCTATTGCTAGTGTCAGGCAATGTATTTCAAAGGTTGAAAATACAGATTCCCTTGATAAATTACGAGGTATAGAAGGGGTGGGAGCTCGAAATTATTTTTCTGTGTTTAAGTATAATCTAATTCCAGAATGGGCATCTTTCCCTAAACGTTCAAAAAACCCTCCTTTGTCAAATGTAAATGCTGTTTTAAGCTTTTTATATACTTTATTAATGTATAGGGTTGAAGCTGCAATCGAATCTTCCAGTCTTGACCCAATGGTCGGTTTTCTTCATGCGCTTGATTATGGGAAAAATGCCTTGGTGTTTGATATGATGGAAGAGTTTCGTGCTCCGGTAGTAGATACATTATGTGCTTCTGTTTTTAATCTAGGAATATTA
>Ga0208195_1002888_pt1 | contig 15309 bp, 11 predicted proteins | sample AD_UKC077_MetaG_FD_184441 | JGI IMG/M metagenome (GOLD analysis project Ga0208195, IMG submission 184441) | Active sludge microbial communities of municipal wastewater-treating anaerobic digesters from USA - AD_UKC077_MetaG (SPAdes) (version 2) | ecosystem: Engineered > Bioreactor > Anaerobic >...
CAAAATCTTTGCGCGCAAAAAATGTTAAGAAGCTAAAATAATTATGGCAGACAAAAATACTACAATTTCCGCCACCACTAAAGCTACGGCGGACAAGCCAAAGGGCTGGAAAATGACGACACTAGGCGAGGTGCTTGCTATCAAACACGGTTTTGCTTTTAGTGGAGAAAATATTACTGATCAGGAAAATGAAAATATTCTATTAACACCAGGAAATTTTTTAGTTGGCGGAGGATGGAAAGACGGAAAAAAATATTTTAATGGCGAAATTCCCATCGATTACGTTTTAAAAAGGGGCGATCTGATTATAACCATGACTGATTTGAGTAAAGAAGGTGATACTTTGGGTTATCCGGCTTTAATTCCCGGCAGAAAGGATAAAAAGTATTTACACAATCAACGAGTTGGTCTTGTAAACATCAACGAAGAAAAAGGAAATAAGAAATATATTTATTATCTATTAAGATTTTCTGGATATCAAAGATACATCATAAACACTGCTTCCGGTAGCACAGTAAGACACACATCACCCACAAAGATACAATCATATGAAATTGCTCTACCTCCTCTCCCCGAACAGCGTGCGATTGCGGCGGTGTTGTCATCTTTAGATGACAAGATTGAGCTTTTGCGTGAGCAGAACAAAACTTTAGAAGCCACCGCGCAGGCGATTTTCAAAGAATGGTTTGTAAATTTTAATTTTCCCGGCGCCACCGGCAAAATGATTGATTCCGAACTCGGAGAAATTCCAGAAGGGTGGAGAGTTGGAGGTTTAATTGAAGATAGCATCTCTGAATTTGTGAAAACAAATATTGATAAATTTGATGACACAAAAGACTATGTTGAAACCGCAAATGTAAATTTATCCAATTTTGTTGGAAATTTTGAAAAAATAACATACGAAGAAAGAGCAAGTCGAGCAAATATGCAACCTGTTGCAAATTCAATTTGGTTTGCACGAATGGCTGAAAGTAGAAAATATCTATTATTTCAAGAAAGAGATTGGCAAAATATAGAAACAAAAATCCTTTCTACTGGTTTCGCCGGAATAAGATATATAAAAGATTATTTGTACTTTTATTGGTGCTTTATATTATCAAACACTTTTGATGATCTAAAAAACCAATTCGCAGAAGGTGCGGTTCAAGTTGCAATTAGTAATGGAGGTATTCAAAGGATTTTGCTTGCATTGCCACCAAAAAAGATTGCACAAAAATTTACCGAGACAGTGAGTTTTTGCTTTGAAAAAATTTCCAACAACAATTCCCAAATTCAAACTCTCTCTTACCTCCGCGATACACTTTTGCCAAAATTGATGAAAGGCGAGATAAGAGTTAAAGGATTTAAAAATTAAATATGAGAAAAACGCAATCATTCATAGATGCAAATGTAAAATGGCAAGCGCTCGGCGACTATGTTTTGCGTATTGAAACATATAGAGCTAGTTCGCCCGGACTTGTTATTGAAAACTGCAAATCACTCGTTGAGTCAATTTTTAAGACAATTCTTGTAGAGACAAATTCAAAAACAGAAGCAGATTTAAAAGATTGTGATATTGGCAATTTATATAAGCAGGTCAAAAAGGTTTTGTTTTTTGAAGAAAAAGGTTATCTCAATATTATTGGCAGTTTTTCCAGCGCAATTAGTAAATTTCGAAATAAGCTTGGCGAGACTTCGCATGGCAAAGATATTTATACATTAGAGAATAACCGAACCGCATTATTTGATGATGAAATTCTTTTTCTGCTTTCTACAACTGATAATATTTCCTATTTTTTATTAAGTTATTACAAAAATTTGTATCCGGCATACGCAGAGAAAAGGAAAGAGTTAGAATATGAAGACAATCAAGAATTTAATGAATGGTTTGATGATACAGAAGAAACTGTTAGTTTGGGCGGAGTTTCTCTTTCGCCAAGCCGTGTATTATTTGATGGCGATACGGAGGCATACAAGACAAGTTTAAGTGAATATTTGGGGAAGAACGAGTTAATTGAAGGGTTGCGTATTAGTCCAAATTTTGCCTCAACTCATTCACTTTTGCGCGAATTATCACAAAATCAGGATTTTTCGAAAGAACAAATTAGAAAATTGTTTGATGCTTTCTTTTTCAATAATCAGATAAATTGGATTGCAACCGATCCTGATGTAGCGAGTTTTTATCAATCACTTGTTCAGGATAACGAAGCACTTTTAACTGAAACAGAATTGGCGCAATTTAAAGGACATTATAATAATTCCATATGAGCAAAATATTTGAATCAACAATTGAAGAATTTGTTATTGAACTTTTGCAAAATCAAGGCTGGCAATATTTATCACCCGAGGAGCAGGAGCTCGAACGGCCAAATTTGGGCGAAGTGGTTTTGAAAAATCGTTTGAAGCAAGCGATTGAAGCAATCAATCCCACTATTTCAGAAGAAGCGCGCGAGCAAGCTCTACGTCAAGTTTTGAATTTGCCAAGTCAAAACTTAATTGATAATAACGAGGCATTTCATCGGATGTTCACGGAAGGAATTGAGGTTGAGGTTATGGGTGAAGAAGGAATCAAGGGAGACAAAGTATGGCTGATTGATTTTATACATCCGGAAAATAACGAATTCTTGGCGTGCAATCAATTCACAGTTGTTGAAAATAATATCAATAAGCGTCCCGATGTGGTTTTGTTTGTGAACGGTTTGCCACTCGTCGTGATTGAACTCAAAAATCCAATAGATGAAAACGCAACAGTCCAGAAAGCATTTACACAACTGCAGAATTATAAAAACGCTATTCCTTCGCTATTTTACTATAACGCAACATTAGTTGCTTCCGATGGTCTAGATGCAAGAGCTGGAACTATTTCATCAGATATTTCTCGCTTCCTTGCATGGAAATCAAGCGATAGATTCAAAGAAGATACCGCAACGACTCCGCAGATTGAAACTTTGATTAAAGGAATGCTCGGAAAAGAAGTTTTGCTTGACTTGATCCGTCACTTTATCGTTTTTGAAAAAAGCAAAAAAGAAGACGCCAAAACCGGTTTGTCATCTGTTGTGAATATAAAAAAGATTGCCGCCTATCATCAGTATTTTGCAGTCAATAAAGCGATTGAGGAAACTTTGCGTGCTACAGGCGAACAAGGAAATGGAAAAGCTGGCGTTGTTTGGCATACGCAAGGAAGCGGAAAATCACTTTCAATGGTTTTTTATGCCGGTAAAACAGTTTTGAAATTAAATAACCCAACTATAGTAGTTATCACTGACCGTAATGATCTTGATGATCAGCTTTTTGATACTTTTGCCGGATGCAAACAGCTTTTGCGCCAAGAGCCGGTACAAGCTGAAACCCGAGAAAATTTAAAAGAACTTTTGAGGGTTGCCGGTGGTGGCATTATATTTACAACTATTCAAAAATTCTTTCCAGAAAACGGCTCGGCAAATTTTGATTTGTTATCTGAAAGAAAAAATATCATTGTTATTGCCGATGAAGCGCATCGCAGTCAATATGGATTTGGCGCAAAGACAACGGAGAAGAATGGCGAGATAATTACCAAATACGGATTCGCAAAATATTTGCGCGACGCTTTGCCTCACGCTTCATTTATTGGATTTACCGGCACGCCAATTGAGAAAGAAGATGCCTCTACTCCGGCCGTATTCGGTAATTATGTTGATGTGTATGATATCGCTCAAGCAGTGGAAGATGGCGCGACCGTTCGCATTTATTACGAATCCCGTCTTGCAAGGGTTCATCTAAAGCCAGAGGAAGCAGCAAAACTTGATGAGGAAGTAGAGGCCATCACCGAGGGCGAGGAAAGCACCGCCAAAGAGAAAGCCAAAGCAAAGTGGGCGCAATTAGAAGCAATTGTCGGACATCGCAACAGATTGAAAGTTGTCGCCACCGATCTTGTCGATCATTTTGAAAAACGGCAAGAAACATTTGAGGGAAAAGGAATGATTGTTTGTATGAGCCGAAGAATAGCAGTTGAACTTTATGAAGAAATTATAAAAATTCGTCCTGACTGGCACAATAAAGATTTAAATAAGGGTGCGATCAAAGTGGTAATGACTTCGACATCGTCTGATCCTGAAAATTGGCAAATACATAGCACGACTAAGCAAGACAGAAAGGCCATCGGCGACCGCTTCAAGGATGAAAGTGATGAGTTAAAATTGGTAATCGTGCGTGATATGTGGCTCACTGGTTTTGATGTGCCGTGCTTACATACAATGTATGTTAATAAGCCAATGCGCGGACACAATCTCATGCAAGCTATCGCGCGCGTAAATCGCGTATTTAAAGATAAGCCAGGTGGTTTGATTGTTGATTATATCGGCATTGCTTCAGATTTGAAGACAGCGCTTGCGACATACACGCAAAGTGGTGGCAAGGGCGCACCAACACTTGATCAGAATGAAGCGGTAGCGGCGATGCTTGAAAAATTTGAAATTGTTGAGCAGATGTTTAATGGTTTTGATTATAAAAAATATTTTTCAGCAGATACACGAGCAAAACTTACAATTATACTTGAAGCGCAAGAACACATCCTCGGATTAGAAGACGGGAAAAATAGATATACAAAACAAGTTGCCTTATTGTCGCAAGCATTTGCTTTGTCTGTTCCAAACCTTAAAGCAATGGAAATAAAGGATGAAATCGGATTTTTCCAAGCGGTGAAAGCGCGATTAACAAAATTTGAACCAGTTGGATCGGGAAAATCTGATGCTGAAATTGAAACCGCTATTCGCCAGATTATAGATAAGGCAGTAGTTTCAGAGGGCATTGTCGATGTTTTTGATGCGGCAGGTATTAAGAAGCCCGACATTTCAATTCTATCCGATGAATTTTTGGCAGAAATCCAGGGAATGGAAAGAAAAAATCTTGCTTTGGAGTTATTAAAAAAATTACTGAACGATGAAATTAAGATGAGAATGCGAAAGAATTTTATCCAAAGCCGAAAATTATCAGAAATGTTAGAAAGTGCTATAAAAAAATACCAGAACAACCTTTTGACTGCGGCACAAGTTATTGAAGAATTGGTTAAATTGGCAAAAGATATTCGTGAATCGGACAAACGCGGTGAAGCATTGAATCTTGGCGAAGACGAATTAGCTTTTTACGATGCTCTTGCCAATAATGAAAATGCAAGAGAAGTTTTAGGAGACAAACAATTGGCCGCAATCGCAATTGAAGTTTTTAGAAGCGTTAAAGGTAATGCAACAATTGACTGGACACTAAAAGAAAGTGTTCGCGCACGATTGCGTCGTGATGTAAAAAGAATTTTGAATCGATATGGCTATCCGCCGGATGAGCAATTAGTTGCAACAGAGAATGTCTTGAAACAGGCAGAGTTGATAGCAGATGAGCTGAGTAAATAAATTTTGGTAAGCACGCCAACAAAATTGGCACAGCCTCAAATTCCGCCGAAAAAAGAACCGTCCTCGAGCGAATACAAAAAGATGACAGCCCCGCCGTCCTGCTCGTTAAGAGCAGAACCCCGTATAAAAGTTTTCTTTTCCTTTTAAAAGAAAAAAATCGGCGCGCAAATCAAAATTGTGAAGAAAACTTTTTTGCGGGGTGGCGAGGTTTCCGAGCGACAGCAGGGCTGACTTCCTTAGTCGGGGTTCTGCTCAAAGAAAGTTCGAACTTCGTTCAAAAAACACCGCCAAAAAAGGAAGACCGTTTTATATAACGACCCTCTTTTCTTAACAGTACTTTTTGGACAAAATCCGCATAATATAATACAATAAAAGTATTAAAATTGTTAATTAAATAATATAAACAAAATATATATCAATTTAATAATATCTTTAGTGGTAGTGTCTCTAATTTTTCTTTGGGCGGGATCAATAGACAATAACAAGATTGACGAGAAAGATCTAAAATCCAAAATTGGCCAAATGCTAATTGTTGGATTTAGGGGTTTAGAAATTGATTCAGAATCAAGTATTGCGCAAGCCATTAAAGATTTAAATCTTGGTGGGGTCATATTGTTTGATTACGACGTACCGTCAGAAGGAAAAATAAAAAGAAATATTGCTGACCCTGAGCAAACAAAACAATTAATTAGCAACTTAAAACTAATTTCCCCTACTCTTTTTGTGGCTGTTGACGCTGAAGGTGGTCTAATTAATAGATTAAAAGACAAATATGGTTTTACTAATATACCCTCAGCTCAAGATATGGGAGCCGAGAACCCAAGCCAAACTAAAGAACACGCTCTTTTTCTTGGCAATCAATTAAAAGAGCTTGGTTTTAATGTAAACTTTGCCCCCGTGGTTGATGTGAATATAAACACCGAAAACCCTGTAATTGGCGGATTAAAAAGATCTTTTGGCGAAGATGCTGAAACTGTAACTATCCATGCATCAAACTTCATATCTGGACTAAACGAAAACAATATTATTACTGCAATTAAACATTTCCCCGGACACGGAAGCTCAAAGGATGATTCTCACCTGGGTCTTGTGGATATTACAAACACATACCAAGAAGAAGAGCTAATTCCTTACAAAAAATTAATTAGTGCGGGCTATAACGATATGATAATGACAGCTCATGTTATAAATACCAATATTGATGCTAACTACCCTGCCACAATGTCTCCTAATTTTCTTCAAGACATATTAAGAAAAGATTTAGAATTTAAAGGCGTTATCGTTTCAGACGATATGCAAATGGGAGCAATAACTGAACATTTCGGATTTGAAGAAGCAATAATTAAATCTGTTAATGCTGGTTGCGATTTATTGATCATATCTAATAATAGTTCTACTTATAACGAAGATGACTATTACAGAGCAGTTGAAACGATATTTAATGCCGTAGTAGCAGGAGAGATAAACATTGAAACAATAAATAACTCTTATGATAGAATTACTAAGCTTAAAAAACGATATAATTTAATAGAATAAAAAGAAAGGGAGACAAACAAAGGTTTGCCTCTTTTCTTTTCCACTAACGGTTGGGGGAGCTTTGAGTATTTTTATTCCCGCTAACCTGTGACCCCACGGGGAATCGAACCCCGATTACCAGATTGAAAATCTGGTGTCCTAACCGTTAGACGATAGGGCCTGTCTATAAAATGTGTATAGCCTAAAAATTGAAAAAATACAAGAAAAAGTATAGAATCATCCTATGAAAATACTAGGAATAGAAACTTCTTGCGACGATACTTGTGTTTCAATTATAAAAGATCTAGACATACTAGCAAATATTGTATCGTCTCAGACAAAAGTGCATCAAAAATGGGGTGGTGTTTATCCAACAATGGCTCGAAGAGAGCACCAGAAAAACCTGCCTATAGTTTTTAAAAAAGCTCTAGATAAAGCCAATCTTTTAGTTAAAAAAAAGTCTCTAGTAAAAGAAGACAAAATAAAAGAAATTCTTTCTAAAGAAGATGTTTTGCTTAAAAAAACACTAAACATTCTGGGTGACTACCAAAAACCAGATATTGATTTTATCGCTGTTACTTATGGTCCAGGTCTTGATCCATCGCTTTGGTCAGGAATTAATTTTGCCAAAGCTATAAGTGCAGAGTGGAACATACCAATTATACCAGTTAACCATATCGAAGCTCACCTATTAATATCTTTATTTGAAATTAAAAATAATAGACTTAAACAAAAAGATGTGCAATTCCCAGCCATTGGATTAATTGCATCAGGCGGACACACACAGTTAGTTTTAATAAAAGACATAGGTAAATACAAAACAATTGGCGAAACTAGAGATGATGCCGCTGGAGAGTGTTTAGACAAAATTGCTCGAATATTAAATATTGGCTATCCTGGTGGCCCAGCAATAGCTAAAAGAGCAAAGCTATGTAAAAAGAACACAATTACCCTTCCACGCCCAATGATAAATCATAAAAATTACGATTTTAGTTTCTCGGGTCTTAAAACAGCTGTTCTTTATTCAAAAGAAAAAGAAAACATAAATTGCATGGCCAAAGAAACCGAGCAAGCGGTTATAGATGTTTTATTAAAAAAAACTGTCTTGGCATCTAAGGAATATAAGGCAAAAAACATTATTCTTGGCGGAGGTGTAACGGCAAACAAAGAATTAAGAAGACAATTTTCAAAAGAATTTAATAATCTGCTTCTTCCTCCAAAAGGAGCTCAAACAGATAATGCCCTTATGATTGCTGTTGCAGGACTCATGTCCCCAAAAACAAAAAACTATGCTAATATAAAATCAAATCCTAATTTAAGAATATGAAAATAGAAAAAAACTACAACGCTAAAGATACTGAAAAGGAAATATTTTCTCTTTGGAAAAAAACTAATTACTTTAATCCAGATAATCTTCCTAAAAACCATAAAGAGAATTTTTGTATTATTATGCCCCCAGCTAATGCCAACGACCCAATGCATATTGGCCATGCAGTAGGTGCAACACTGCAAGATATAATGATAAGATATAATCGAATGAATGGCAAAAAAACATTGTGGTTGCCCGGATCGGATCATGCGGGATTTGAAACTCAAGTGGTTTACGAAAAAAAACTAGAAAAACAAGGACGTTCTCGTTTTCAAATGACCCGAGAACAATTCTATAAAGAAGTATGGGACTATACTCAAAAAAACCGCAAAACAGTTAAAAAACAATTAGAAAGTATGGGAATATCAGCTGACTGGTCCCGAGATACATTTACACTAGACCCCCATGTAATTAAAACCACTTACCAAACATTTAAAAAAATGGCCGACGAAGGATTAATATACCGAGGCTCTCGTTTGGTTAATTTCTGTACTAAACACAAAACAGCTTTTTCAGATTTAGAAATTGAAAAACTAGAGAAAACAGATCCACTTTACTATATGAAATATGGACCAATAACACTAGCAACTGTAAGACCCGAAACACAATTTGGAGATACCGCTATTGCAGTTCATCCTGAAGATAAGAGATATAAGAAATATATTGGCAAAAAATTAAAATTTAATACTATTTTGGGTGAAAAAGAATTAATGATTATCGCCGATAAGTTTGTCGAACCAGAATTTGGTACTGGAGCAGTAAAAGTAACTCCAGCTCATGACTTTAACGATTTTGAAATGTGGGAAAGACATAAAAAAGAAATGCCCGAACCGATAAAAACAATCGATGAAGACGGTAAAATGACTAATGTGGCTGGGCCATATAAGGGGATGAAAATAGATGAAGCAAGAGCAAAAATAGTTCAAGAAATGCTAAATAAAGGTTTTATTGATAAAATAGATAGTAACTATACTCACTCAGTCTCTGTTTGCTATAAATGTAAAAAAACAATAGAACCATTAATCAAGAGCCAGTGGTTTATTAAAACCAAACCAATAGCTAAACCGGCCATAGATGCTCTAAAAAATGGAGAAGTTGAAATTATCCCAAAATCATATTCTAAAGTATATTTCCATTGGTTAAAGAATATTAGAGACTGGAATATATCTAGACAAAACTGGTGGGGTATAGCAATCCCCGCTTGGCAATGCCTTGATTGCGGACATTGGACTATTACCACAGGAAGCACTCCCAAAAAGTGTGAAAAATGCGATTCAAAAAATATCCAAAGGGATCCCGATGTTTTCGATACTTGGTTTTCTTCTGGTCAATGGCCCTTTGCAGTGTTCAAGAAAAAGGACTTTAAAACATTTTATCCAACTTCGGTTATGGAAACTGGCTACGACATATTATTCTTCTGGGTAATAAGAATGATGATGCTAAGCCTCTATGTTACCAAAAAACCTCCATTTAAAAAAATATATCTTCACGGATTAGTGAGAGACAAAGATCGACAAAAGATGTCTAAATCAAAAGGCAATGTGATTGATCCTATGGAAATAACTGAAAAATACGGAACTGATGCTTTAAGATTAGCGTTAATAATTGGTAATATGCCTGGTAAAGATGTTGTTATATCCGAAGAAAAAATAAAAGGATACCGAAACTTTGTAAATAAAATATGGAATGTTTTTCGTTTTATATTAATTAATACAGAAGATTACAAACCAGGTAAAATAATTCTCACAAAAGAAGATAAGCAAATACTTAAAAACTTTGAAAAGAAATCTTTATCTATAACAAAGAAGATTGATAATTTTAAATTTTCCCAAGCAGCCGAAGAAATATATCACTACACCTGGCATGAATTTGCTGATAAAATAATAGAAAAATCAAAACCAGTTTTAGAAGATAAAAAAACTAGAAAATCTCGTCAATATGTTTTGATAGAGGTAATGAAAGGAATAACAATATTACTTCACCCCTTTGCTCCTTTTGTCACCGAAAAAATTTATCAAAACCTACCCATAAAAAAGAAATCTTCTTTAATGATAGAATCTTGGCCAAAATAATATGCAATTATTATATTTTATCATCTTTGCTATCTTTCCAAGCTTTTTGTGGTTAATTTTCTTTTTAAAAGAAGATCCACGCCCCGAACCTAAAAAAACAATACTTAAAGTGTTTTTTTATGGGGTATTATCCGCTATTCCTGTTATTTTAATTGGTGTTTTGGTCAGCATAGCAATGCGCTCAATTGGACTAAACGACTATATTGTCACCCTCGTCAGTATTGTGTTTGTAGCTGCAATAACAGAAGAAATTGCTAAGTATTGTGCTCTAAAACATTCAGCACTTAAAAGTTCAGAATGTGACGAACCTCCAGACATTATGATTTATGCCATAACGGCTGCAATGGGTTTTGCTGCCTTTGAAAATTTACTCTTTTTATTACCAGACAAAGAAGTTTTACTAATTAGTCCAAATATTTATTTAAAAACAGTGTTTGCTGAAAGTATTATTCGTTTTGCTAGTGGAACATTTCTTCATGCTCTAACATCTGGCATTATAGGATATTTTGTGGCAATCTCAATGATGACCACAAAGCACAGGAAAAAGATAGTTATTATAGGGCTACTTTTAGCAATGCTCTTGCATGGTTTGTATAATTTGTCTATAATAGCAGGTAAGGAGAACGAATCACTTTTTGTAATCGCTCCCACTATATTAATAATGCTTTTCATTGTCATCTTTTATTGTTTTTCTAAAACAAGAAAAATGACAAGCATCTGCAAATTAGAAAAATGAAAAATGAAAATTGGTCTGAGAAAAAAATAGATAAAAAATGGCCCGATCCAGAAGGAGAGCTGGCAATAGATTTATGCCAAACAGAAAAAGAAATAATTATCCAATCAGCAGTAGCAGGTATTAAAGCAGAAGACATTAATATATCTGTTGAAAAAGACGTCTTAATTATAAAAGGAACAAGAAATCGCCCAGAACAAAACAAAGACTGTAATTATTTTATAGAAGAATGTTATTGGGGAAATTTTTCTAGAAAAATAATTATCACTGAAGATATTGATCCTTCTAGAATAGATGCCTCAATGAAAGACGGTATTCTGACTATTAAAATACCTAAAGTAATTAAAGATTTAAAAGAACCGATAAAGATAAAACAACCCTAAAAGGGTTGTTTTAATTAGTGCCGGAGGTGGGACTCGAACCCACACACCATAAGGAACATGGTCCTAAACCATGCGTGTCTGCCATTCCACCACTCCGGCTTATAGGGGAAAGCCCCTTTTTAAAAGGGGCTTTTTTGTCTGTACAGACAAAAAATACTAACTAACCCCCATTATTCTAATAACAAATTCACTAATACCTCGTGATAATATTGCCAACACAATCGCGACTATAGCAAATGTAAGCACTGATTTTCCTTTCTTAATACTATCTTCATCTTGACCACCCATAAGGAAATAATATGCACCTAACAGAAAGAATAGCGCTGATACCATAAGCAAAAGCCAAAAAGCTCCAGTGAAAATAGAGGATATTGCGTTTTCAATAGTTATGACTTCGGGAACATTTGAAGGAATTGTTTCTCCTAAACCAATTCCAGCATCACCCAATGCAATAAAAGGTGCAGCAATCATAAAAGATACAGCTAATAATAATAATGATGATTTTTTCATATTTCTAATTTTAATTTATATTTTCGACCTTTAAATTAACCTGACACAATCCGCACAACAAATTCTGCTATTCCTCGTGACAATATCGCTAATACAATTGCAACAATAGTAAAGATTAAAACACTTTTTCCCATTTTACGATACTCTTCATTTTCCCCTCCCATAAGAAAATAATATGCTGAGAGCAAAAATGAAAGAGCTGAAGACATAAGCAGTAGCCAAAACATATAGGCGAAAATCCGTCCAATAATTATTCCAATGTCTAGCGCCTCTTCCCCTACAATTCCATAAACAACAGCGATAATTCCTCGAGCTAATAAAAGAATAAGTAGACCTAGTAAAGTATATATTGCAATATTCTTAGCTGTTTCTATGTTCTTGGGATTACCAGCTGCAGTTAATAAAAAGAACGCTGCGACTAAAAAAGACAATGGCGCCAATGCCAACCCTAAGTTGAACAAAAACCCTGCTACTGTATTTAAAAGTTCTGGAAATTCAGTTGCGTCTATCGGTGATGTTAACGAAATTGTTTCGGCAAAGCAAAAAGAAAACGGCAAACAAAGCATTAAAGTAGGAATAATTAATTTGATTGCTTTCATCTTTTCATTCATTTTTCCTTTTTTTTATAAATTTGTCAAGAACATATTGCCGAAGCAACTTTATCTTGTGAACTAAGCTTCATCACTCTAACCCCTTGTGTTGTCCTAGAAAGCCTAGAAACCAAAGAAATATCACTTTTAATAACATGGCCTTTACGAGATATAATAATAAGATCTTCCTCGTACCCTTTAAGCACCTTTGACACAACTAAACTACCAGTCTTTGATGTTACATTAAGTGCCTTTATTCCTGAACCACCTCTTTGTTGAATACGATACTCTTTGAGTAGTGTCTTTTTTCCATAACCATTTTCAGTTATTACAAGCAACATTTCATCTTTTTCTTTTTCTTTAATAACAACATCCATTCCAACAACCTTGTCTGCTTTTTTAAGACGAATACCTCTAACTCCAGATGCGGTTCTACCCATCTCTCTCACATCTTTTTCTTTAAATCTTATTGACTGACCTTTTTGAGTAACCATAATAATGTCATCTTTGCCAGTAGTCTTAGAAACATTCTTAAGTAAATCTCCTTTTTTAAGATTGATAGCAATCAGACCCGATCTTCTAATATTTCTAAATTCATCTAAAGATGTCTTTTTAACTACTCCTTGCTCAGTTGCCATTATTAAATATTTAACTCCATTTTCAACATCATCTTTACTTAGTGGGATAATAGACAACACTTTCTCTTGTGAAGATATTTCCAAGAAATTAAATATCCCTCTGCCACGAGCCACTCTATTTGCCTCAGGTATTTCATAAGCTGGTATCCTAAATACTTTGCCCGAATCAGTAAAGAATAACAAAGAATCGTGAGTCTTGGCTTCAATAAAGTGTTCAACAACATCTTCCTGAACGGTCTTCATTCCAAGTATACCCTTGCCACCTCTTTTTTGAATTTTGTAAGTTTGAGGATTAATTCTCTTAATATAGCCACCACTAGTTAATGTAATTATTGTGCTTTCAAGTGGGATTAAATCTTCTTCTGCTATTTCTTCTAATTTTTGAACATAAACTTTGGTTTTTCTCTCGTCACCAAAAACCTTCTTGGCTTCGTTTAATTCCTTTTCAACAATATCTTCTATTTTCTTTGGACTTTTAAGAATTGCTGCTAATTCCTTTATATTCTTTAATAATTCTTTTAATTCTTCTTCAATTTTATCCCTCTCCATCTTAGCTAACTGGTGAAGCCTGATTTCTAAAATAGCGCTAGCCTGAATCTCGGTAAGTTTAAAGACTTTCATTAAGTTCTGACGAGCATCGTCTTTACTTTTAGATTGCCTGATAATCTTAATACATTTGTCAATATTAGTAAGAGCTGTCATTAAACCCTCTAAAATGTGAGCTCTTTCTTTAGCTTTATTTAAATCAAACTTTGTCCTGCGATAAATAACATCTTTTCTGTGATCGATATAATAACTAAGAACTTCAAACAAACTTAATGTTCTTGGCTGTATTCCATCAACCAAAGCAATCATATTTAAGTAAAATGTTTTTTGAAGAGATGTGAATTTATACAATCTATTAATAATCTTTTTTGGATGAGCATCGGACTTGAGATCAATAACAATCCTTAATCCATCGCGATCTGATTCATCTCTAATATCTTTAATTCCATCTATTGTTTTATCAGCAACCAATTTAGCAAATTGCTCAACAAGACTTGATTTGTTTATTTGAAATGGTATTTCGGTAATGATAATCTGTTGCAATTTTCCAGAATCTACAATATCTGCCGTACCCCGGACAACAATTGGACCCTTACCTTGAGAGTAGGCTATTATCATCTCTTTTTGATTATAAATCTTACCTCCAGTTGGAAAGTCAGGACCCTTAATAAATTGAAACAAATCTTCTGTCTTTGCATTGGGATTTCTCATTACAAAACAAGCAGCGTCAACAACTTCAGAAAAGTTATGTGGTGGAATAGATGTCATCATTCCTACCGCAATACCTAGCGTCCCATTTAATAACAACTGAGGGAAAGGAGCTGGCAAAACCGATGGTTCTTTTAGAGTTCCATCATAATTATCTCTAAAATCTACTGTATCCTTGTCAATATCGTGTAACATTTCTTCTCCAAAATGAGACATTCTAGCTTCAGTATAACGATAAGCAGCCGGAGAATCTCCATCAATAGAGCCAAAGTTTCCTTGACCATCTATTAGAGGATATCTAAAAGAAAAATCTTGAGCCATGCGAGCCATAGCGTCATAAACTGATGCATCGCCATGAGGATGATATCGCCCCAAAACCAAACCAATTACGTTAGCAGATTTACGAAATTTAGCATTATGCTTTAAACCATCTTCGTGCATCGCATATAATATCCTACGATGAACAGGCTTTAAACCATCTCTAACATCAGGCAAAGCACGAGCGACAATAACCGACATTGCATAATCGATATAACTTTCTTGCATCTCTTCAGTAATTTCCCTTATCTTAACATAACCAATTTCAGATCCTAATTTTTCTTGTTTCTCTTTTTTCATTTTTTAGAACTCAAAATAACGACTTCGACACCTTCTCGAGATGATAAGTCTTTATTTTTAATGTTTAGTTTAGGAATCTCTTCCTGTTTCTCTATACCCATAACTTTCAAGAACTCATCCAATTGTTTGCTATTATTATAACCCATGGGAATAACAATTTTAGGCTCAACCTGAGCAACTATTTTAGCAACTTCTTTAGCACGATCACTACTCGAACCATTAATATCTATAATTAAAATATCAATATTATTTAATTCTAGATTGACA